>WLWD01002150.1_pt1 | contig 54211 bp, 32 predicted proteins | sample 6712731 | NCBI WGS metagenome assembly WLWD01 (sample SAMN12718690, study PRJNA576275) | sponge metagenome | isolation source: marine sponge | host: Mycale hentscheli | place: New Zealand: South Island, Marlborough, Capsize Point | collected 2014-11-01 | reverse complement strand
TACTCTGAAAAAAGTGGTGGGTTCAAATGAAAAGGAATGGGATACACATATACCAGCTGCACTGTATGCTTACAGAATCTCTAAGCATGCATCCACTAAATTTACTCCTTTTTTTTCTGGTTTATAATCGTGAAGCACGAAAAGCTGTTTCATTTGAGATGGAGAAAGAAGAATGTGGAGAGAATGGCATTTCAAAAATATTGAGTGACACTGAAGAGGCTGAGAATATAGATGCGATTATATCAAATTTAGTTAAAGTACGTGATTTTTGTCACAGTAAAGCTAAAGATAACATCTCAGTGGCACAGGAGAAGCAGAAGAAGCAATATGATGCAAAGCATAATTCATTTAAGGTATATATAACAGTTTTGTATTGTATAAGTATTAATTATTCGGTTTTATGTAGGTATATCCTGATGGAAGTAGTGTTTTGTTAAAAAATATGAAGCATGCACATAGAATGGGGGGCAAAATGGACACCACATGGAAGGGTCCTTATATTGTATACAAAAATATGGGTAAAGGAAAATACCAGCTAAAATCTAAAACAGGAAAAATTTTGAAGAAGTTGTTCAATGGAGTACTCCTGAAAGAATACTATTCACCTTGTAGTATTCAGGAACAACCACAGCATAACTCAAATAGTTTACCTTCACAGGTGTCAGTGCTATCTACAGTGGTACCTTCACAGGTCTCAATGCTACCTTCAGCAATACCATCACAAGTGTCAGTGGTACCTTCACAAGTGTCAGCGCTACCTTCAGTAGTTCCTTCCCAGGTCTCAATGCTAGCTTCAGTGGTACCATCACAAGTGTCAGCGCTACCTTCAGTGGTTCCTTCACAAGTGCCAGTGGTACCTTCAGTGGTTCCTTCACAAGTGTCAGTGCTACCTTCAGCAATACCTTCACAGGTCTCAATGCTACCTTCAGTGGTACCTTCACAATTATACCAGCTAAAATCAAAAACAAGAAAAATTTTGAAGAAGTCGTTCAATGGAGTACTCTTGAAAGAATACTATTCACCTTGTAGTATTCAGGAACAACCACAGCGTAACTCAAATAGTTTACCTTCACAAGTGTCAGCGCTACCTTCAGTGGTACCTTCACAGGTCTCAATGCTACCTTCAGTGGTACCTTCACAGGTGTCAGCGCTACCTTCAGTGGTTCCTTCACAAGTGTCAGTGGTACCTTCAGTGGTTCCTTCACAAGTGTCAGTGATACCTTCAGTGGTTCCTTCACAGGTCTCAATGCTAGCTTCAGTGGTACCTTCACAAGTGTCAGCGCTACCTTCAGCAGTACCTTCACAGGCCTCAATGCTAGCTTCAGTGGTACCTTCACAGGTGTCAGCGCTACCTTCAGTGGTTCCTTCACAAGTGCCAGTGGTACCTTCAGTGGTTCCTTCACAAGTGTCAATGCTACCTTCAGCAGTACCTTCACAGGTCTCAATGCTAGCTTCAGTGGTACCTTTATTGTCAACAAATGTTGAACAAGTTTATACATCAACGAAGTCACTTTTACCTCATTCTATGAGTTTGACAAAATCACCAGTGACAATGTCATATCCTTCATTTACCAATATTGTTTCTGTAGTTTCATCAGATGCACAAGGAAAGTCGTATGTTTCTTCACAGTCGAATTTATTGAGTACTCAAACTAAGAGAAGCTGTAAATGCAAGACACGATGTGGGAGTCACAAATGTTCTTGCAAAAAGGCAGGCTATGTGTGTGGTCATTACTGCCATCCAGGTAGAGAATGTGTCAACATCACAAAATTACGCTGTTGTTTCAGATCTCACGGACCAGCCGAACCCTTCATTCACAGCTGACAGCACTTGGACAGTAGTTGAAGGTATTTCACTCACTATGGAAGACAAAATGATACTGGCATCGAACAAATGGCTCAGTGATAGTCATGTTAGTGCGGCTCAGTTTCTTTTGAAGAAACAGCATCCAAATATATCTGGCTTTGAACCTCCTACTTTGCAATACACGAGAACATTTTCCGTTCACAAAGGCAAGGATTTTATACAATGTTTACACGTGTTGAGTAATCATTGGATCTTGATATCCTCTGTGGGATGTCCAGCAAATGTGATATTAGTGTATGACAGCATGAATACAAGATTATCAACTTCTAATAAAGCAATAGTTGCTGACCTCCTGCAATCTGAGCATCATATCACCATAAAATATGTTAAGACTCAGTATCAGAAAGGCTATTCAGACTGTGGGCTATTTGCAATAGCGAATGCAGTTGCGATTTGCAATGGGTTGAGCCCAGAATACCTTAAATATGATCAAAATTGAATGAGGGGACACTTGATGCAGGCGTTAAAGAACAAGTTTTTGTCTCCATTTCCTGCTGGCAAAGCTGACAGAAAAAACGTAATTCAAAAAGAAAAAATATATGTTTGTGGTAGCTGCAGAATGTTTGAAGAAGAGCAAATGTTAGAGTGTGTCAAATGTGAAAAGAAATTTCATTTAAGATGTGTTACAGACAAAACATTTAAAGAACAAGAAGAATGGTATTGTACATCATGTTCTACAACTAAGTTTTCATATGGACAAATATCTGAAGAGGTTAAACTCCTGAAGGTATGAGGGTAAAAGCAGTGGTTATTATACAATGATTTATATAAAATCTTTTCATAGCCTCTAATGGTGGAAATAATGGCAGGGAAACTTCCATCCGCACATCATTTTGTCTATCACCATGGCACAAATAAGCAAAAGCAGAAGCTAAAGTATGCCAACAAATACGGACCAATAAAAGACTGGCCTAGTGATCAGGTAACCAATGAAGTGTAGTTAATTAATTAGATGCTATTTTGTGAGGCATCGTTACAGGTTTCGGCATTACTGAAACAAATTCTGACCACAGCACAGGATTTTGACAGTGAATGTACTTTTGCATATGCATTGGATGTATTGCTACCAGAAGTAAGATATTGAACTGCCAACATTAGCCATTGAATTATTCCAGCTATTAAATGTTAAATTTAGATGATGGTTCGTGTGAAGGCGAAAATTGAAAACTGTACTATTGAAGATGCTATTGACAATATGACAGCTTAAATTAATAGTGTTGTTATTAAAGTAGCGAGTAAGCATTCAATATTTTTTATTTGTTTACTTTATTACATTTATATAGCTAGCTATATAGCTAATACATTGATTAGTTTAGTTGTGCTAAATTATTATTTAACTTGCACTCTTTCTGTAACTACCTACTCTGTGCTTTTCTGGATGTCTGAGGCAAACTGCACAGGAAATAGTTTTGTTGTGAAGAATGTTGGGCTGAGTACTTATTACTTAGGTGGCCTAGTGATTATTATTATTATTGAAAACATTAATGATGTGTCTTATATTATTTTGCTTCCATTTTAAAGATAATCTTGCAAGTTAGCCATGAAAATGTTATGTGAGGACTGCATAGATAGCTACTGAAAAGGAAGCTGGGGCTAATGAGTAGGACCTAACTTATTTTTTTCCATCCAATTTCTTCCCAATGGCTTGCTAATTCCTGTACATTGTGCCAACCTGTTGCTTATTCTATAGTTACAAGCCAAGTGTAAGGTAGATGATACTTGACTTGGATAAAATCTCGCTTCTAATTGTTGTGAATAGTCAATGTATGCAGTGATGATGTTATGATGTTTTTATTATCATCATTTTTTGTTTTGTATGACCTGCACATATTTCTCAACAAAAAAAATTAACTTTGAGCGTGAACAGGAAGAAGACGATGTTTACATTACATAGCAATAGCATGCAATTCACAGAGTTCTTTTTCTAAGGTGTTATTATGCAGGGGAAATTTTTATATTAACCCTCATCACTGGCTGTGTAATTTAATAACCACCAAATTAAAAAAATACAACAACAACAACAAACGAACAAAAAAAAACAGGACAGGTAAAAACAGGGCACATGTTAGTTGGGTTAAGTTATAATGACTGTTAAAAACAGAAAAATTTCCTATTCTTATACTTTGTTTGTTGTTGTTTTTTTGTTTTGTTTTTTTGTTTGTTTTTTTGTTTTGTTTTCAGAAAAAACTAGTGATTATTTTTTTTTCTTCTGTAGCTATGATCATAAGCTTTTATTGTAACGCCCCCTATTGTCACACTGTATGTTTGCTTTATACTATATTCTCAGTGGTTTACTGGAGTGCTAGGTGTTACACTACTGTTGAGGCATGTATCTCTTGTACTTTAGCTTTTCTCAGGAGACAGCATCGATATCTATCATTTCATTGCACGAGTTACTTATCGACAGCTACATATCGACATAGATTATATTCACATTGGTACTGGCATAATTTTTTTTTTTTGGTATTTGTAATCAGCTAGTGTGAAGTAATACTGAGAGTTAGACTCTACACATCACTTTTAGATTTATACTCATCATGTGTGTGTGTTTGCACAATGTGTTTACGTGTCTTATGTATCACGTGGAGAATGGGTTTTAAATCTGTGTATATTGTAGTAAGGTATTTTTGTATACTTTCACACATGCTATGTTTATTGGCATGCAGAATTATTTACTTTGAATATTTAGGTATGAAACACTTTCAGGAATATGGCTGTTGGCTTGCAGAGAACTGTGGTGAAACTTAACTTTTAGTATTAGCTATTTCAAACAATTAAATCAATTTTTGTTTACAGTCTTGATATAATGCATTCAATATAATGACAACAATAATAATTAATGAAATCATAATTGTCTCTGAATTTCGTAATAATCCATGATATAAGCACCGTTATAAGAAACCTGCCTATATTTTGATTTGAAAATAAGCTGAATAGCTATACTCTATCCTATTCTAAACCTTATAACACAAGCTTATACTGTGTATAGCTTACAACGAACTTATTGAAATTGGCTATCACATTATATGTCATTACTTGAATTAATAATTATATTGGAGCAGAACTGAAGTAGCTATTTGCAGAGGTTTGCTTTGGGGGCGTTGTCGTCCTAGGATGGAACCTCCCCACTGGAACTTGTGCACTAGCATGAACACTCCTCAGTTAGGACATTAACTCCCCACCCTGCTTGACTCAAACTTGGGCTAACTTACAGTTTTTATTTACCTTAGAAGTATGGTAGATTCTTCGCTTTACTCATGGTCGATTAACTTGAGTTTGATGAACTTTTTAGTACCAATTTATTTCATTAATCAAAATATTTTGGACTCCATTCTCACGAGGCGAAAAATCCAGACTATAATTTTTAGAAGAATAAAGTATATTTTATCACTTGCATCTATAATTGTATTGGAGCATAACTAAAGTAGCTAGCTAGCTATTTGCAGAAGTTTGCTGTGAAACTTGCTGACTCACACCCACATACAAACTAAACATCATGATGGATCAGCTGTATGAGTCCATATCCACCTCATAGTTACTTGGTCCAACTTTCTTCATGGTTCATTGTAAAAGTTAAATTTTCCAGTCATTTTAAGTGAAAAGAATCTTAACTTTATAGGTAAATGTCTACTAGCCATAGCTATAGCAAAAATAATTCATAGCTATAAAAAAAAAACTTAGCTATTTGTTATAAAATTGAAACTAAAATAATCAGAATGTCTTTTTTCCAAACTATTCTAACCACTTCAGCTATTACTTTAATAAAATAATAGCTAGCAATGACTTCTTGTGGTTACCTAGTTTTAGTACAAAAACTAAAACCCAACTCTTGTACTAAAATGGAATACCAAAGTTTTAGGCTATGCTTTAATACTGGAATGATTCTTGAAGCCAACTGTATTATGTATTTTTCTCTACTTATTCTCAAACTTGTAGTACTATTAGCTACTCAAGCATTTTTTGTTAGTTATTCAGAATAGCTATAGCCAATTCTCATTGGCTGCATAGTGTTTTTTTTTAATTATTCTAAAATAGCTATTATTTTTGTCAATTTCTGGAAATAGCTAGCTATAAGTTATTCAATATCTTGATTTCAGTACTATAGTTCATGGTGAAGTGGAATTCACTGAGTTCATATTATATTGAACTCCAAGTCTAGTGGCAATTAGACTACGAAAAATCAATAATTTAAGCCGTTTTTTTTTATACATTGACAATTATTTGGTAACACCTAGATAGGTGTAGCTATATATCTCGTCTGCTTCAGTGTAAATGTCCTATAAAAATTTCATTATCTTGTAAGTGGCTCACTTGAAGTAGTTAGCTATAAAAATTATAGTCAGGAGTTATGTCTGGTGAGAATGTTGGTTGAACTGATTGAAGACACTTTCAAGTAAAAAAGAAAGAAAAAAATACATTGACACTAAAAGTTCATCAAACTAGAATTAGCTAATCTAACTATCTAGTAGCAAGTGAATCTACTAGCTAGCTATATCTCTAAGGTGAATAAATAGTAACTTTGTCACGTTTGAGTTTAAGCAGGGTGGGGAGTTAACGTCCTAACCGGGGAGTATCCATCCTAGTACGCAGGTTCCGGTGAGGAGGCGCAGTCCTAGGACGACAACGCCCCCGGAGCTCCCGTCCGGGCGGAGGCCGCGTCCTGTGACACCGGATACCTAATGAGTACACTTGGTTTATAATGTAGCGATCATTCAGCGAAGCGAGCGAAGCGAGCGGAGCTGACTCTCTAATGAGTTCGCGATATATATATATATTTAGGTCTAGAAATTGTTTTTGTTCTTGCGTGGGCGTACGTGTGTACCCTTTCTCCTACGCGCTTGCGCGGGCCGGGTAACCGTCTTAGCAACATCTTGTTTTGTTTACCCGCTGTACGAAGTAGCGATGCCCAGTAGACAAAACGTTCCCTTTATCCTACGCGCTTGCGCGGGCCGGGTAACCTTCTTAGCAACAATTTGTTTTGTTTACCCGCCGTACGAAGTAGCGATGCCCAGTAGACAAAACGTTAGAAACGCTCGGTCAAGAGCTTTGAGGGCGTTAGAAACTCCAGATGAAAAATTAGTAAGGAGAGAGATAAGAAATGAAAAGACAGGGCAAGGAGGAGGAGAGCTAAAACGAAACAGAAACAGGTAGCAAAGTAAAGAATCTTTCTTTTTGAAAAGCCATTAAATGTTCCTAATTTATTTATTAGACTATTCCTGAGGATTACTGTACCAATCAACTTTATACAGCTGTAGACTCAACTACTCTTGAAGACACTGAAAATGCAGCCACACCATCTGAACAAGAAGCTAATATCCCCACTACTTTTTGTACTGCAAGAGGAAGGAAAAGACATCTATCAGAGGACATCCATTCTCATATACACCCAAAGCAGCAAAAAAAGTTGCAGAAAATATAACTCAAACAATTTCGATACCACAAAGCCTTTCAGCTTATCAGCAACGAATGCAAGAGGTAAATATAAAATAAAATATATACTTCAATAAGTTAATACGAGACATTTTCGTTTAGGAAACCATTATGCAGAGAGCAACGTCTACAACTAATGTCACAAAAACAGCAAGTCACACATTTGTTTGAAAGTGATAGTGAAAGAGATCACAGGCTCCACTGTTTGTCCACTAAGCAACTGTTGAGAACAGCAAATGAATCTTCATTACAAAATTCCTCTAGATTAGAGCAGTTGTCAACTAACCAACAGTAGAGATTGGCTGATGAAACACCACTTCAACGGGAGACTAGATTGTCTCAAGTTAGGGGGAACAGGTCAAGACAACATCCCCAGGTTCCATTGCACCATATTATTCCAGCATTTGATGATCCTCAAGTTCACACAGCAATGCGTAATTTTCATGCTAAAATCTCATCGATTACTATCCCAGTCTGCATAACGTGTATGGAGAAATTTCCAGGCACCAAAATGAAATTTAAGTTATTGGAATGTTGTCGATGTAGCCGGGATAAACATATCCCTAAGCTCTATTCAGTTCAAAATAACATGCATCCTGGAAACATTCCTCAACTTGCAGGTTAAATTTAATGTAAAACTATAAAAATTAACCTAACTCTATTTATCAAACTATGTAGTCTAAGATCTACATTCATTTAACATACTCTGCTCTCCCTCTGAATATGTTATAGTACCCAAACAAACTCTTTTATTTTTTATTTTTATTAAACCACAAAGTTTACATCAGCTATAACTGTAATGATGTATGACATTTTTAATTAAATAGCTGGTATATTCTGTCTAAAACACCAGCCAATAACTTTGATGGTAAAATAATTCATTATTCTTATATTATCACAAATAATATAACATTTAAACTTTATTATATAAAGCAATACTATGTAGCTGATTACGAATTACATTAATAAAATAAATAATAAAATAATTCATTACTCTTGTTTTACCACAAAAAGTATAACATTTAAACTTTATTATACATAGCCTAAATTTTATAACCTTCATCATACAGTGGTATAGAATAGAAGCACCAATAAATCTAGAAACAACAGACAGACATAACATTAACAACATCAAAATAAATAACTGTATCTATAGCTGCAATTACAGGGAACATGCACCGCTCGCTTCGCTATTTTGCGCTATTCGAGCGCACCACTAGTTTATAATGTAGCGATCATTTTGTATCAGGATGTTAAAGTAACGATCCCCTTGTTTCCTGTCGTATCGTAAGTGTTTGCACACTGTGGTGACTGGAGTGAGTGGAGTAGTCCAGTTAAGAAGACAATCCAGCCTGAAGTCACCAGTATTGTTTGCCTAGCAGAGATGATAAAGTCTAAGCCCCAGGCAAGGTTGCTGCCACCAGAATCGAATCTTTTTCCCCAGAGGATTAGATTTAGGTGTAATTTCGAAATGAAGAAAGAATTTACTGACTCAGACACTGCAAGGCAGCCACATATATTGAATGTTAATTAAAGATTGAATGATTGAAAAGGTGAAAATGGATTTTTACAAGTTGGGAAATGTCAAGTTGATTAGCTACATTAAACTGAAAAGGTGAAAATAGTTTGTACATGTAAGAACAGAGGAGGAACATAAACTAACACACAGTTATACACAAACAAGTAAATGAATCGAAAGTACAAATGTATACATTGTGTGTGTTCACCACACACAGGGATATAAATGAAGCAGATATAGAAGATAAAAAATAAAGGAGTAGATAAAGATGATATGAAGATTGCCAGGTGAACTTGTTTTAGCAGATAGAGGTTTTAATATTCATGAAAGTTCTGGTCTCTACTGTGCCAAGCTTCCACCATTTAGCTACTGGTGGAAAAACCCCAGCTGACAAAAAGTGAAGTAATTTTTCTCGTCAACTGTCAAGATTTTAATTCATGTTGAAAGAGTCATAGGCCTACTTTGTCAAAAGTACAGATATTTGAGTCAACAACGCCAATTAACATTATTATGACCAGTGAAAAAGACTGTCCAATAAATAAAATAGCAGTTATAAGTTGTGCACTACGTAATTTATGTCCATCAGTTGTTTCACCTTAATCCTTAATTAAAACCATTCCCAATTTTTTTGTTGTTACAATGTTATATTATGATAAAAAGTGAATTTGTAATATTTGGTTGGGGGGGAAAATTATTCCAAAAAACATAGCTAATGAACAGTACAACAACAGAGTTTACTTAGACTTCAACTTTTTTCCCCATGCGATGACAGGATGGACATAGCCACTTTCCTTTGGGAATCCATTTCATCTTCAGGCACTTCAGTCATATAAAACCTTTCTGTTTGGCAGTTACTATTACCACAGCAGATCATCTTTCCAGACTCTGTTTTCCTGCAGTAGCACCATAATCTAACGGGACCTTCCATGGTCACAATATTATCAGAAGAAAAGCTAGAAGACGGATGTGTTGAAATAACCGTTGCTTCTTTGGTGAACCATTTACCAACAAAGTCAGGCAGAAGCCCGTCTTGATTAGTTCAATTGATTTAATAAATGCAATTGTTATGAAGGGTTCATCCAAATAGTTTGTTGAACAAAGGAGTTGCTGGAGGTACTGTAAGCCTTTGTGAGTGACACACTGAACCAATTACTAGTGGGAATCAGACCTGGTACTGCTACAGCCTTAAGTTAGCTACCCAACCGAAATAGATGTAAGAATCAAGACTTTTATGAATAAGCGTTCAAAGTTTCACCAGTATACTTGCTAGTCGATTCAATGAGGTAGCAAAACATATCTGGATACTTCAGGCCATATTTGTTCCAATGATCTTCAATAAATCCTTCCTTTTAGCTAGGAAAGGGTCGCTCCCAGAATGAAGACATAATTAGCCTATCCAAATGGCGACGTAGAAACTGTTGCTAAGTAAAGGTCACTTGTACGTCATCACTTCCTGCGTAATCAGTGCGTATGTAGGGCGCGCGATGTGCGACAATGCGCGCGACGACAATTGCTAAGCCACACCCTCAATAGCGCGCGGGCGACTAAAGGAGGTTGTACACACATTTAGGAAATGTGTGGTTTATTGGTCACTTTTCTCAGACTGACTGCACTTTTAGTTTTGGACGTCGATGCCTGACTTTGAAAAGCTTGCTTTCCCCTCGGGTAACCATCTTGTGGTGGAAGCTGTGGTGAGGGATTGTGCCATTGAGTCTGTGGTGGTGTACGCTGACCGGGCTCAAGTCAAACGAAAGGTACCTGTTGCGTTAGCTACTGGAAGAAACGAAGTCGTAGTTTATGGGTTGTCAGATTGCGTTGACCAAAATTCAATTAGGTGAGTGAGTCTGAGGGCACATCCTTACTAATTAAGACTTATTCATCTCACTATATTTTACCACTAATGTACTACTTACAATTACTAGACCAACAAGGAAAAGTCTTTAGCAAACAATAAACTAACATGTGACATGTGCTAACATGTGCTACATCAACTCATTATCATCTAATGATATTCATGATCCATCCAGAACCACCACAAACTGTATATGCACTGTAAGTTGTCTTGGGAAAATTAGTCCATCATAAGAAGTCAAGCTCACCTATTAATCTTTCATTGTCCTTCACTTCTATTAAACGTTCTCTCAAGCAAAAATTTTGGGATCTATTTATTGCACTTTGATTCGGACAATTCCTGCACATTTGATTGTTTATGTCCTTGCTCCGGATGTCACAGTCACTTTATTAATGTATCACTCCCCTCTCACACTTAGCTGTTTTATTATCATTTATATCCTTTTTTTTTTTTTCTTTTCTTTTAGCTACTAGTGTATTTAGAGTTTGTCCTTCATCCACCCATCACATCACATTACAACTCTTTTAATTCTCTTGTTATATAGTGGTTTTAAAATAATAATAATAATAATAATAAAATAATAATAATAATAATCACACTTCAATTTACTCTCATGCAAACACTTTTACATTTCATGAAAAATATAATTTCATTATTAACTAAAAACTGAACAACAGTTTCCCACTGCTTAATTCTGCCTCGTGTGTGCCCTCTCCCCCCCCCACCCCTCCCTAGCAATAAATATTTGGGGGGGAGGGGCGAGTATAAGTGGATGCAACTAACTCACAAAATCTCATGCCAGATTTCATTTATATGGTGGTCCAAATTTATTATCAGTTAAGAGTAAAGATAGCCCCTTTCCCCTCAATACTTAAATGGAATTTCTGAGTATGCTTGAGGGTATAAGCAACCAGATTTGTTTGATGACACCATATTGAGCTTGAGGTAATTTAAAGCTATATTGTTTTTAGACAATGAAATAGTTCTATAAGCTTTATTTAAGGCTGCAAATGTTCACACACACATGCACACGCATATGCACCATCACCATAACTACATAGTTCCCACCCCTTTTTTCAGATTAAATAAACATAATGTGCATTTTATTTATAATTAGACATTGCCTTGATCTGACATCATTGGTTATTACAAAAAAAAAAAAGGCTTAAATTGTAATGGTTAGTTATCGAGCGAGCAAAACAGCAAGATATTACATGTGCACGCAGGTTACCTTTTTTCTCCTAAAACACGGCTTTTTAGGCTTGACCCCAGTTTTCTCTGACACTACAGCATGAACCAAGTCTTACTTTATACTTAGGCTCTAAATTGTGAGATAACTCCTGCAAAATGCTTTTTTTTCAAGTCACAAAAAGTTACTGCGACTAGTTATTATGGCATTGAAAACCTTTTGCCAGACATAATTTTAAAACTTACTTTTTAGGGCTGCTAAGTGCCGTTTGCTGGTTGTCATGAGCCACTGGTAGAAGTTCCCACACTAATTTAATGATCCATACCAACGATTTTGTGAGAAAACGATAATATCGTGCAAATACAATTGAAATATCGCGTTGCACTTGCAATGTAGAATTTTTATCGTGGTGCAACGATAATACCGGTATATTGCCCAGCTCTAGTCAGGCAGGACTTATATATCATTCACCAACTAATTTCTGTATAAAATATTCATAGTTTTGAAGGGTGGCATTTTTTCTTTAGTTACAGTACCCTTTTGGGGGGTAGTAATCTAAACTTTTAATGTTTTCAATTTTTAGTTAATAACACACAGCACCCAAGCATGAGAAGGTTATAGTAGTTGTCCTGTCAGTCAGTCAGTCAGTCGGTCGTCTGTCTGTCTGTCGTCTGTCTGTTTGTTAGTGTGTGCCATTCTCTGATTTGGTGACTACTAACAATTAATTTAGGTATAAACTTACTCCAAAAAGCAAGTACACAAGATGAGTACACAAGATGTGAATCACCTTGTCATAATTAAATAAGAGAATTTTCACTATTTTTCTCTTGTTTTTCTCCCCCCTGAATTTCTCATAATCTTTTTGTAGAGTTGAAGGCAAGGGAAAGGCAGTAATTACTGATGTAATATATTCAAGCAAGACTAAAGACAATCTGCCAAGCCCGGGATCTAAGGAGAAATATGAAGCTTTGAAGGTAGGCACGTAATTACGCATGTAATTGCGGCCAATCTGAGAGATATAGCAATGGAAATTTTCAAAAAATTCTTAATGTAAATGTTTGAACAGGAGGAAATCTCAGCATGTGAACTAGATGTCAAACGGCTGACATTTAAAGAACAAGTACTAAAAGATGAAAAGAAGTTATTGGATAAGTTTGCGAGTCATATTTCAAGTGTTCATTCTGTGAAAGTATGTATAATACCTACAGCATGGGAAAACTAATGTTTACACTGGTCACTGTTGTTAGGGTAAGGATGACAGCTTATTCCAGTTGGTCAACAAGGACAATGTAATAGCTGTCATTGAATTTTTTGAGAAATATGAGGTAAGTATACATTTGGTGTTGCGTGCACTTGAAATTAATATGAATCTTGCAGGCTAAGATAGCAGACTTGGATTCTCGTCTCTCTAAGGTGGCTGAAGAGAGAAGTGTAACACAAGAAAAGATCTCTGTTTTGAAAGAAAATGCAGAAAAACTCAACCCAGGAAAAGTTGACACCATGCAAGAAAATGTGCGGTTAGTCTTAGGACTAATGTATATATTGGCACATAATGTTTGAAGAGATTAATGATGCTTAAAAATATGAGCAATAAATATTTGTTATCGGGTATGTGGACTTGAATTATGAAGACTAATCTATCAATGCACTTTTATTTCACTTTTTTCTGCTCAAGAGGGTGAGTAACCCTTAGTGCAAATTTTTAGAAAGTTAAAATAGATATTTTGTCCGCATATAATCCTGGTAATTATTGTCATTTAATCTGTAAATGAAACATTATATGGATTTTAGAATTATTTTGAATGTACTAGAATTTAAGCTGCTTTTATAAACTTGATTTTTGTTATTTTTTAAAAATTCTGCTCATTTTCGTTGATTTGCTCACTGACCTAGTTTGCTTGGTTTTCTTCAAATACAATAGAAGTAAGTCAAGTAAGCTTGGTTGAAACTTAGTCAAAACAATGTTCTGTAATACAGTTCTGTAAAGTTGACGTGTAAAGTCTAAAAATTACAATATATTTTTTTAATGGTTACAATAAATGCTGTAGATATAAACAAGGCCAAACTATTTCATAAATTTGAGATGTGAAGTCCAATGAATGCAACATTACTATAATTAAATCATTATGGCTCTCACAAATTATTATAAGTATGATGAGTGTATATTTGAGCAGGGTATCTGGCTACAACAGTATTTTGAGTTGCACTATTCTATACTTGCATGAATTACTATTTTACAACAATTGTCTGATGCTAAGTAATAATCATTGATTAGGTCAGTTCATGTAGGCCTAGAGACGACTGAGAAAGTGGAGTGTGTCTTGTTTGTATCATATGTTGTCAGTCAAGCTTCCTGGAGGTCAGCCTATGATGTTAGGGTCTTTACTAAAAACAAGATCATGAAGGTAATATTCTTATTTTATTATTGGCGAGCGAGCGTAGCGAGCGAGACACTTACAGGGGTAACACAATTGAAAATCGGGGATGTTTGTTTGTTTATATATATGTTTGGACGTACGTAAGGCATTTTTGTACTTTGACCCTCGCGTTTTTGTGTTAGTTTGGTTGTCGACCCCGTCCCAAACTTCACTAAACAGAATCCTCTGTTTAACTATCAGTACCCTTATCACCCTAGAAATTGAATTGTTTTTTACTGGTGCAGTTAAAACGTGAAAACTTACAGGACTTCCATTTCTATTCGAGTTAGTGGCTGTGGTAAGTCAATGCCCTCTTTGGCATGGTTAAGCCATACGCAACAGTATTTACTTGAAAATGCATTGTCCACTAGACTAACCGCGAAGGTAAGTCTTGTGTAGGGTTACAACAGCATTTACTGGAAAATTCATTGTCCACTCCTTTTTACCCGTTTAAGTTGTGTCTGATTTCTAGCCTAATCTTAAGTCTTACATAGGAGAAGATACTAATTAATTTTCTGGCTGGTGTGAGTTATCTTGATTAATGCGCTATTTGTCATAGTTAACCCTACGCAACAGTATTGTTCTGACCTGAAAATTTATTGTCCAATAGCCAAATCACTGAAGAAAGTAAGTCTTGTGTTGGTATATCAAGTGAACAAGTGTATGTGAAGGTGCTGTGTGTTACAAGGACTGCTTAGCTGATGAACTTTACTGACAGGTTAGGTTTTTGTCTCTGACCTATCTGATTTTTTGCCTACACAGTTACATCTTGTGTACTTATTGAGTTCATTTTCTAACTGATAGCATTCAAATGGCAAATTTACATTTGGTCCTATATTGAAGAGAACAATTGTAGACTTGTTCAAGGTGTAGCCACTTTTAAAACCATGGAGGGTGCTGTTTTTTCCCCCCTTCCCTTGCTAATGAGGTGTTAGCATTACTGGCACTGAAAGTTTGCTATGCCTATAACCACAAACTTCTGAGTTTTGATATGAGCTAGCTAGATAGCCATCACATAACTCTTCATGATAATACAAAGATTACACATTTTAAAGCATATATATTATATATGTTTATAAGTGGTTAAAATATATTGGTTAAGATAGATAAGTTATTTAAATATAAGTGGTTAAGATAGATAAGTTATTTAAATATATATTTATAGCTAAGTGGTTAAGATAAGTTATTTAAATACTATAATGTATTTGGATTTCGGTATTGCTGTCTACAAAAAAAAGTGCATCATATCATAACAGCTACAGGTTAAACCATAATGACTTACCTATTTCTTTTTCTTCTTCTTCTTTTTTTCTGTATTAAAATGAAGTAAATTATGAGAATTTTAATACTATATATCTACTCACTTTATTGTTTAAAACTTTTTTTATTTGCTGAGCCACTGGCAGCTCAGTCTTCTCTTCCTTTTGTCTAACACAATTATATCACAACTGATACAATTCTTCTCCTAAATAAATCTACTCACTTGTTCTGCCATTGGTTCGGGTTCCATTATTAACAATACTTATAGCAGGTGACAAATCTAACCGCTAAGTAGCTACTGATCATGCGCAAACTACACAAAACCGATGCATGGTAGTCGCGCCGAGAACATTTCTCCCGCCTTTTACTCTTGCACGTACTGCGCAGCTATCTTTCTGAGTTAGTTAGTTGTATAAAAACCAAGTAAACTGAGCACCCGCGTTATTGCTACCTGGATACGAGATTCCGAAAGCAATTGCGGTGTGGATTAGGCGAACTAAGGCTAAGTTCTATACTTTGTGTGACTGTTTCATTGATTTTATTCTTATTTTCTTTTACTTGTCAAGGTTTTGTGCTTTATAACTAATGGAGCTCGATAATCCCAACCTGAAAAAGGAAAGTGCGAATGAAAAACGGGCTCGCCTTGACAAAAAAAACCAGAGGGCACAAGAACTGAGGAGGGCTAAAACCGAACAAGAAAGGCAAGCCCGCCTTAAAAAAAGAAATGAAAAGGACAGGGCTAAACGCAAAGCAGAAAGTCCTCTAGAAACTGAGCAAAGACGAAAAAACAGAAAAATTGATGAAACAAATGAATCAGAAGAGCACAAAGAAGTTAGATTAGAGCATAAGAGGAGCAAACTAGCACAAGAATCCCTTGATAGAAGAGCTGCTAGATTAAATAAAATAAGAATTCAGCAAAAACATAGACTAGCAATTGAGAGCCAAGAGAATCGATCTGCTAGGCTACAAAATATGAGGATTTTGCAAAAAGAACATTTAGCCAATGAAACCAGAGATGACAGAGCTGCTCGGCTGGAACGCCTGAGTGTTCTTCAAGATGAACGCTTAGCCAAGGAAACACAAGAAGAGAAAGCTGCTAGACTAAAGCATCAAAGCACTCTTACGGAAGAAAAAATAGCAAACGAAACTGTAGACAAACGGGCTGCTCGACTGAAATATCAGAACAATTTGCAGGAAAATAAAATGGCTAAAGAAACATCAGATGAACGAGCTGCTCGACTGAAGCGTCAATGTGCTTATAAAGAAAATGCTTTGGCCAATGAAACTCCAGAACAAAAATCTGCTAGACTTCAAAACATGAGTGTCTATAAACGACAATTTGCTCAAGATGCAGTATTAAAAGTTGTCAATGCTGAACATTTACATAATAATGAAACTGCTCCTCTAATTCATCAAGCCATTCTTAAAGATAAAGTTGTGAAAGAGAAGATGGACAAGTTTCATCACGAAATGTCTTCAATCGAGTCAACAATATGTATTGTATGCTCAGAAAAATTTCCTGGCACTAAAATGGCATCACTGTCAACTACATGTATACGATGTTATCGAGACAAAGCAAACCCAAAACTTTATTCCTCTGAAAACAATATGAATCCTGGAGCAGTGCCCAATGAATTACAGGTTTGTGACATAAATTTGAATTATCTATTGTATTACAGAACTAACCCGTTGAAATCACTTTAATAATAAACATTGCATAATATAAATGCATCCTCACATTATACACATTTTATAGTTATTCCATCCATGTAACTGTATCTGAGTAAATTTAAATTACATTAAAGCAATAAAAGCATTCTAATAAGCTGTGAAGCATAATTATTAAATATATATATTATATTGATCTATTGATATATAACTGAGTACCATAAAATAATGTTTATATGTTTATATTTATATTCAAAATTAAGGGGTTGTCACAAGCAGAGGAAATGTTGATCTCGACTGTTATGCCACTAATGTCCATCTATCGACTACCCCATGGTCAGTATGGATACAAAGGCCATGTAATCAACCTGCCACAGGATGTCACTTCTTTTGCGTCCAGCCTTCCAAGAAACACAAAAAATCTTGATGTGTTGATCGTGAGGAAACATGGCTCAGATAATACTCACAAGGACTTTAGAGTGAGACGCTCAGTTGTCCTACATGCTCTCCTGTGGCTAAAACAGCACAACAAGTATTATCGTGATGTGACAATTGATATGGAAGAAGTTAAGCAGCTCCCTATTGATGGAAATCTTTCCAATATTACCACTATTGAAGATGCATCCATCAAAATTGAAGACAAAAGCCAGCAACAAGAGGAAAATGATGAAAGTAATCAAGAATTGGGATCCTTTGTTCCAATTACTGTGCAAAAGGGCACAGAAGAAGAGACTGTCAAGAAGTCCATAAATGAGCGACAAAAACCGCATCCAGACAATATAATTCCATGGCCGTCTCGAGGGGACACTCCAATAAACGAGTTTGTCACCGAAGGATACATCTCCTGTGCCTTCCCTACATTGTTTCCCACTGGTAATGGTGATTTTTTGGCTCCAAGACAGCGTACTGTAACGGTGGGGAATTACTTCAAGCATTTGATGCGTTATGAAGATGGCAGGTTTGCTAAACATCCTCGTTTTCGATATTTTGCTCTCAACACCGAAATGAGATGGCGTGCTCTCCAAACTGGTAATATTTACATAAAGCAACACCCAAAAGATGCACGTCTGTCTTTGGAAGACTTGAAGGAAATGATCAGTAGTGGAGGGAAAGAGCTCAGCAAGCGAGTACTACATTATGCCACCAGCTTACGTGGAACTAAGCAATTTTGGTTCAAGCAGCGAAGTAGGCTCATTTCCATGATTGACTGTCTCGGTATGCCCACTGTATTTTTCACTCATAGTGCCGCTGACAATCAGTGGCCTGAGCTGGCTCGTTTGATTGCTGAAAATCCAGATGAAAGTTCCAGCCGCAGCTCTGCAGTCAATAACAACCCGGCCATTGCTGATTGGTTCTTCTATGAACGAATTAGCAAGTTCATGAAAACATTTTATGTGGATGTTCTTGGAGCCACAAATTACTGGTTCAGATTCGAGTGGCAGCACAGGGGATCTCCTCATGTACATGGTGTAGCTTGGCTGCACAATGCACCAGACATTGAGAAACTATTGTCATCTGATGACAGTGCTGAATTGTTGGATGCTGCTGAGAGGATTACTGCATATGTTGATGGCCTGGTTAGTACAATGAACCCAGGAATTCCTGCTGATGGGAACAACATAATCAATTCTATTCCCTTACCTAAGATTAAACCGCATGTGTGCAACCAACAATACCAAGGCATAAATAACTTGGAAATGGACCTAGTTGATTTAGTTGCTACTTGCCAACGGCACACAAGATGCTCAACATCATATTGCTTGAAGCGTAAGAGAGGCAAGCAGGAGTGCAGGTTCGGCTACCCCAAACCATTACAGCAAGTGACTACTATCACCACACAAGAAGGTGAACCTGTAGTGCTGACTTCCAGAAATGACAATTTGTTGAATGCCTACAACCCAGTACAATTGTCAGCTTGGAGAGCCAATGTTGATATGCAGTACATTGTGTCCAGAAACAAAGTCATCAAGTATGTGGCAAAATATGCTACCAAATCTGAGCCTCGTTCAAAAGGTCTGCAAGAAGTATACAGTACAATCATGAAAAGCATCAAAGAGGATGCCACACCACTCAAAGTAGTGCAAAAGCTATTAACAAGCACTATTGGAGAGAGAGATTTTTCTGCACAGGAGACATGTCATCTTCTTTTGATGCTGCCCTTGTTTAGAGCTTCTCGAGATTTCGTTGTTCTTAGTCTTGATGGTTCTCGACAGGTGACCGAAACATTTGAAGAAGACAAATCTGTGACTGTGGACTCCCAACTGGACCACTATTGTGCTCGTCCTGATGTCCCAGAGTTTAGAGAAGTGTCCCTGCTGAAATTTGTTCAGAAGTACAGAATCCCCAAGAAAATTGGCAGTGCACTGGTGCAAAGGAACAAAGATGTAATAGTGATACCACGTCCTTATTGCTCACCAGATCCACAAGGACCACAATATGAGCAATATTCAAAGCAGAAACTCATGCTTCACAAGCCTTTTGTTCAACTGGATGAGCTACTTGGAGGATGTGACACATATGCAGCTGCTTATGCTACTTTTCTTCAGTCTGGTAATGTGCCAAAGTCTCTTGCTGATGATATTCACAGGCTAGAAATGGCACAGGCAGAAGATCAACAGACTGTTGATGAAGAGGTGACTATTATTTATATTTTCAAACAATTCATTTTTTATTCATTTATATGTATTCTTTTTGCAGGCATGTGATAACGATGACAATGATGATCAAAACAAGAACACTCACTGTATTGGATTGGATGCAGCTCTGTTATCATCACACAGAATTTGAGCAAGTTGCTTCTACTTGTGAAGTCGACTGGTCTGCTGCTGGAAAAAAGTATGACAACTTGCAGGAAATGCCTTCCTTTATTGCACAGCACAAACAGCATTTTGTCTACTCTGCATATGAAACTGAGGCTGAAGCACAAAATTTGAAAGGAAAGCAGAGTGAAGCTTACCAAATAGTATTCAATCACTACCATGGCAAACTGTGTGGGTCACCTCTAAGGATGATCATCTCTGGCACAGCAGGAACTGGAAAGTCATATTTGATAAAGTGCTTGAAGAAATTGTTGGGCGATTGCCTTCGTGTGACAGCTCCAACTGGAGTGGCAGCTTACAATGTAGATGGCTATACGCTTCATTCGCTTCTCAGCATTCCTGTCACTGGAGACTTTAAGGACTTGGAGGGACAGCGTCTCAGTGCTCTTCAAGGATCACTTTGTGGCGTTAGGTACTTGATAATTGATGAAATGTCAATGGTTGGCCGAAACTATTTGGTCAGGTAGACAGAAGACTTCGCCAGGCATTCCCTCAAAGGTATCTGTTTATTGTTACTCGTAACTCAACTGTGTTTCATGTTGTTTTTTTAATGAAAAAAATCTAGATCTCATGAGGTACTGGGTGGATGTTCCTGTCTACTGACTGGAGACTGGGGTCAACTACCACCAGTTATGGACTTGCCACTGTACACTACAGCAACAAAATCTGAACTGTCTGACCTTGGCAGTGCTAATTATCGTCTCTTTGATTGTGGTATTGTTTTGAAACAAGTACTCAGGCAAGAAAGCCTAGACTTTAAAGAATTACTCATGCGTCTCAGAAATGGTGAAATTACTTTGGATGACTGGAAAGTTCTGATGAAACAGACTCCAGCTGCAGTAGGAAATGCCAGCACATTTCAGGAAGCTCTACATCTTTTTCCAACTGCTGCAGCAGTGGCTGAGTACAATGTTGAAAAATTGCGAACAAATTCTCAGCCAGTAGCAAGAATTGAAGCCATCCATTCTGGTCTTAGAGCTAGCAGAATTCCTGCAAGTGATGCTGGTGGATTGGAACCAGTTATTTTTTTAGCATGCAAGGCACATGTAATGCTGACTGCTAATCTGTGGGTTCAAGTTGGACTGGTTAATGGAGCACTTGGTACAGTTGTGTCAATTTGCTACGATGGTGCAGATCAATCACCACCAAGTTTACCAGTAGCAGTGACAGTAAAGTTTGATTTCTACACTGGTCCTACTCTGGCAGATGGCACTGTTCCAATAGTTCCACTACGCCGCACATGGTTGTCCTCTACCTACCCATGCTCGAGACTCCAGCTTCCGCTAAAATTGGCCTGGGCAGTTACAATTCACAAGTCCCAAGGTATGACATTAGACAAAGTAGTCATTGATGTGGGGAAGAAAGAATTCTCGGCTGGACTGACTTTTGTGGCATGCTCACGTGTGCGGCATGTAAAAGATCTGCTTTTCAATCCTCCGTTTGCTTTTCAACGTGTAGTACATCTAGCCAGCAGCAGACGTCATAAGGAAAGACTCAATGAAGACCTCAGATTAGAGAAACTCAGCAATAGTTTAGGCTCACAAACAACACTGTCAGTCAAGTCTGAGTCGTGCACAGATCACAGAATTAGCGAGGAGGCAGAAGAAGCAGAAACAGCAACAAATGTGCCCCATATTCCAATTCCATCATCAGGAGAAGCACATGATGCCTGCTGTAATGGAGACTGCAAAAATGTTATCGCTAATGAACCACCTCTTCCGGTCGAAAGAAAAAAGAGTCTCACTGATGATGTTGTTGTCACTAGCGTTGAAACTCATACTCACCAATTCCACTATAACCCTGTCAATGAAGAGTGGCAGCGTGCACAATGTGAAAGACTTGGATTGCAGTACTGTGGACCAAATGGAGTCACACCTGGTGGTTCTAATGTCCCACTAACACGTCCGACCAATTTCAAGAGGATAGTTGGCGATGGAAATTGCCTATTTCGATCCTTTTCTTTGATTCTTACAGGATCGGAAGAGCAGCACTTAGCTATACGAGGTGCTATCGTACAGCACATGAGAACAATTGGTGATGCGATATGGCCACATCAGATTGCTCCTCTTCTGAGACAGATTCAAAATCTTGGAGAAGTGCACCTTGTTGGCTCAGTTTATACAGATGCAGAATGGGAGCTGGGAATTGAGCAGTATATTGCAGCAACCAGGATGAATCAAAACAGGGCATGGGGATCAGAGGTTGAAGTCATGGCATTAGCACACCTTCTGGATACCCCAATATACAGTTATGATACCGTGAGTGGTTGGAATCTATATATCCCAGGTATGGTGCATGGTACATTCAATTTCAGTCATACAGATACACATCAAATGGCTATGTATGTGCACCATGCTGTTAACCACTATGATGTGGTCAATTCAGTGCAGTAATTGGTTAAATTTGGCAAAATTTAATAGTGGTCACATCAAATGCATAGCGCACAGGCTTTGTAATTATTGTCTTTCTTGCTGTAAAGCGGGAATTGTCTTTATGGTAGTAGTTTGAGTTGACTTTATTAGGAGACACCAAAATTAGCATTCTTGGACTCATGTACTGATTTCACAATGTGTGGGCTGTAATAATGTGGAGCCCTGAGCTCTTTGTGTGCCTCTGCAAAGACGACCTCCAGGAATGCATTTTTTGCTGGGATTTCCGGTGTTTCCTGAGCTCACTAACTGGGTGGCAGGGAGTCCCAGTAATCACAAAGTGTCGTCTATGTCCACACATTTCGGTACAGTTTGCCATCCAAACAGTCCTCAAATTATTTGTCCATTTAGAACCTAGCTTGTGTGCCAGTATAAATAACTGGGTATTTTAAGCTGGAGGTCCTAAGTTATTTTTCATCAACTATATTCAACTAAACATCATATTTTATGCTCATCAAATTTATACTCAAGTTCTTAAAAATTTCAATGTCAAGTATTGAACTCAAGTCTTATAAATTTTGAATATTTTTATAGTCAAATTCTTATACTCGAGTGCTTCAAGTTTACACCTGCGTAAAGAAAGATTTTTAACTGCAGCAAGCTGCTGACAAAATGTACACCTTATTTGCTTTAACTTTTAGTATTAACTTTCTTCTTTCTGAAGCATTTTTTGTATCACAAAATATATTATTAAACATTTTCACAAATAATAATAATAATGATCTTACATTCATTAAAATTTTCTAAAAAGGACCCAAAGTAAATATCAGTGCATTTGAAAATATGGTCCCCTCTGAAATATTCAGAGGGGGGCAATCATCTGTCGAAGATGAGTACAGATGATTGTCCATATCTATCATATGTCACATCCAAAATTACCAACTTTTAAAAGACGTGAAATTGTGTGCAGCAATAGTAAATAACACATATGCAATACATTCTTGGAATAGTGTACAGTATCAACTGACAGATTGTCTATCTGGTTTATACAAAACTTTGAAATGGTTGGTAACTTTGTATGTGTGTATGGTTATGGTATGCTGATGAGCTCAAAAAAGAGCGAAACAATCATTTCCCCCCCTAGAATTATCATACAGTGTACTCATTTTAAATTGCATTGATGAGCTCAAAAAAGAGCGAAACAATCATTTCCCCCCCTAGAATTATCATACAGTGTACTCATTTTAAATTGCATTTTCTCTAATTGGCATTATTTCATTGTATTTTCAGCTAGGCCAGCTCGCTCGCCATTTGCGCTATTCGAGCGCACCACTAGTTATTAACCGATTAACGCCGGAAATTTAATTCGCGATTACGTGGGCGTACTCCGAAATTGTTTACAGAAACCGTGACCGTCACCTCGAGGCTTGAACAGCCTGAGCTTTTTCTTGTCTAGAGGCAATACACTTCGAAGTAACCGACGGCGATGTATTAACTGATTGAAGCTAAAGCCCTCCTCTACCCATGGGCTAAGTTTTGTTTAAGTTCTAGGCGTTTGAAGTGTATGAAGTGCGCACTCATTGGAAACTACAAGCTTCAAGCCAAGGTAAGTATACCATTGTTAGCATCAGTATTGTAAAAGTTTAGGCTAAGACCTCATGTTTCATAGCTATATATTGTTGTTTTAAATGTTCACCAGCCGCTTGCTTTGAAATAATTCAGCAACTATGGATTTTGGCTGTTTATTTTTTTGTGTGAGCCATATACTAGGATAATATAATAATATATAACATAACAAGCAATTATATAGACTACTGTGTTTGCAATTCTAGGATTTTTTTCTGATAATACTATGAAGCAGTCCGATTGAACTCCCATTGTGACAAAGCCACACCCCATAATCACCTCTGTACCGTACCATGATGTGTCTGTTGTTACTGTTCTTGACATAGATTGCACATCCTTCTCTTCATACCTGAGAAACTTTCTCCTAAGAAATCCATTTTATGGGCACCTTCAAGTAGGAACTGGGAGGAAGAAAGTCTGTATCCTCATGCAATAATAACTTGACCTTTTTGTGGTTAGTGTTGTTCAAAATCTATATAACCTCTGTGTATGAACAAACGAAGCTAAAATAGCTTGCCTTTTTCAACCTTTATTTCCTCCAGGTCATCAAATTCTTCATTGCTGCCCTCCATGAAGACTTATTGGCCACGGACCTCTACACCTGAGAAGTCTTCTGCCTTATTCTATCTCTATTATTTTGAGATCATAAAATTCTTCATCACTGCCCTCTATGAAGACTTCTTGGCAGTCTTTAAATTTTATTGACAACTTTATATCATATTAATAATTGATAAATATTTTTGTCTATTAGTTATAGCTATACATAATTTTTTTTTGTAACCTTGATTTTCTTTATACACAAACAGTGCTACAATTTCAATCTACAAATAATAAAAAAATTTCTATGGTAAGGGTCATTAAAACCTTGTCTCCCTTACACTTACCTCACAGGAGAATTGCTATGGCGTTGTGGGAGCTCTTGAAACACTTGCAATTGCTGCTGGTAGCTAATTGAAGCGGGTACGGTAACCCGCGCTGTGAAGCACCTTCGTGCTTGACGCGGAAACGCGTAATTCGGCGATAATCGGTTAATTGGCGAGCGAGCGTAGCGAGCGAGACACTTACAGGGGTAAAAATGAAAAAATCGGGGATGTTTGTTTATTTATTGGCGAGCGAGCGTAGCGAGCGAGACAGTATTAGGGGTGGATAATGCAAAATCGGGTATATGTTATATATATGTATGTATGTATGGATGGTACGTATGCTCTTTCAACGCGCGCGCGGGAAACGTTTTTCTCCTAAAAACATGGCTATTTAGGCTTCACTCCAGTTTATTCTGAAACTACAGCATTAAGCAAACCTTACTTTATACTTAAGCTCCAAAGTATGAGAAAATTCCTGCTAAAACGCTTGTTTTCAAGACACAAAAAGTTGATTCGACAGGTTACTATGGCATTGAAGACCCTTTTCCAGACTAAATTTCAAAACTTCGCCGTTTTATGAGGGGGGATACGGAGTGCCGGTTGTTGGTTGTCAAGAGCCGTTGGTAGTCAGAATGCCGTAGTATTAATGCTATGGAAGCTACTACTTCTCGAGGGAAGCTGAGATAAGTACGCAATTCCATATTTGTTAGCTAAATATGCAAAATCAACTCTGGCCTTTCTTTTTTGTAGCTAAGAGCTAGTCAACAGTGACTGGTAAATTCAAATAGTCAGATTGGCTCAAATTTGGTACTACAAAAGTTACCACTGCTCAAGAAAATGAGGTAAGAAAGTATTTTTGTATTTGTGTGCTAAAATTGATTGTCTTTTGTTTTTGTAGGTGAGAGCTTGTTGTCAAGAATTCAAGGTAATTCAGATGGTCAAAGTAACTTCAATTTGATACTACAGAAGTTATCAATACTCAAGAATGATGTAAGTAGTAATTCCATATTTGTTGGCTAAAATTACAAATAATAACACTGGTTTATTTTTTATCGTAGCTGAGAGCTTGTTCAAGAGTTACTGGTGATTGAGATTATCAGAATGGTTGATGTTTGATACTACAAAAGTTACCATTAATAATGTAAGAGAGTGATTTTGTATTTGTTTGCTGAAATCAAATGTCATAACTGCTATTATAGTGTTTGCATGAAGTAAGCTAAATCATAGTAACATTTTATGTTACCTAACTATCAGGCTCGCTCGCCATTTGTGCTCAAGCACACCACTAGTTTATTTAGATATATGTATGGACGTACGTATGTCATTTTGTACTTTGACCCTCGCGTTTTTGTGTTAGTTCGATTGTCGACCCCGTCCCAAATTGCACTAAACAGAATCCTCTGGTTTATCGATCAGTACCCGTATCACCCTAGAAATTGAATTGTTTACCGTTTTGAATTCTTTTGCGGGTGCAGTTAAAACTTGAAAACTTAAGGGACTTCCATTTCTATTCGAGTTATAGTGGCGGTGGTAAGTCAATGCTCTCTTTGTCATGGTTATAAGCCGTGCGCAACAGTATTTACTTGAAAATACATTGTCCACTAGACTACCCCAAGGTAAGTCTGTGTAGGTGCATGTCCAGTTGTCAAAGCATTGTGTGTTACAACCACTACTTAGCTAAAGAATATCACAAAGAAAACTTTTAAATAACATGTATTGTTTTGTTGTTGTTTTTTTCCTTCAATTCAAGCAGTTGCAGAGAGTTGTTACTATGGCACTGAAATCCCTTTACCCTGTATGCGAAATTAAAAAAACTGGACCTTATTTTCAGTAGCTTCAGTGTTAGAAGTCAAAATCATTCATATAAAAATAGTATTAGTCTTTAGGCTCGCTCGCCATTTGTGCTCAAGCACATCACTAGTATATGGACGTACGTATGTCATTTTGTACTTTGACCCTCCGTATTTTTGTGTTCGCTCCGCGTTCGACCCGTCCCAAACTTCATTAAACAGAATCCTCCGGCTTAGCGACCATTACCCGTATCGCCTTTGAAATTGAATTGTTTACGGCTTTGAATTGTTTTGCGGGTCTCAACAGTATTTACTTAAAAATTCATTGTCCGCTAGACTTACTAGGAATGTAAGTCTTGCGTAGGTATGTTCAGTTGTGTGGAAGTATTGTGCGTTACAACTACTATTAAGAATACTAGTGGTGTGCTTGAGCACAAATGGCGAGCTAGCCTTAAACTACACTATTGTTAAATTTGATTTTAACAACTAACACTCAGGCTATTAAAATAAAGTCGAGTTTTTAAATTACGTATGAGGTAAAGGGGTTTCAATGTCATACCGCAACAGTTTGAATTGAAAAAGAAGCAACAAAATCAAATCACGTTATTTAAAATTTTCTTTGTGATATTCTTAATAGTAGTTGTAACACACAATACTTTCACACAACTGAACATACCTACGCAAGACTTACCTTCGTGGTTCGTCTAGTGGACAATGCATTTTTAAGTAAATACTGTTGAGTAGGGCTTATAACAGCACATTAATTTACCACCGCCACTAACTCGAATAGAAATGGAGCTCCCATAAGATTTTGAGTTTTAACTGCACCCGCAAAACAATTCAAAGCCGTAAACAATTCAATTTCTAAGGTGATACGGGTAATGGTCGCTAAACCGGAGGATTCTGTTTAGTGAAGTTTGGGACGGGGGTCGAACGCGGAGCGAACACAAAAATACGGAGGGTCAAAGTACAAAATGACATACATACGTCCATACATATATCTAAATAAACAAACATCCCCGATTTTCGATTGTGTTACCCCTGTAAGTGTCTCGCTCGCTACGCTCGCTCGCCAATCACAAAGAAAATTTTAAATAACGTGATTTGAATTTGTTGCTTCTTTTTCAATTCAAACTGTTGCGGGAGCGGTTACCATGACATTGAAACCCCTTTACCGCATACGTAATTTAAAAACTCGACTTTATTTTAGTAGCTTGAGTGTTAGTTGTTAAAATCAAATTTAACAATAGTGTAGTTCAAGGCTGCTCGCCATTTGTGCTCAAGCACACCACTAGTTATATTATATATTATTTGTAGGTCTATCACGGCATGAGAAAGCCCCTGGATGCACACATCTTACTGGGGCGGGGCGGTGAGGAGTGACGATGAAATCAAGATTAACTGTTTTTATCATTATTCAAAATAATTTCTTCTCACTACTTCATAGGCTTTTAAAAGGGAAATTATTACAATTTTAGTTTAAATATTTTATAATTACCATTATTAGGATCACAAATAGTCATAATAATGTTTATAGCAATTAGCTTAACATCTTTAAAATCAATTTGACAGAAAGGGTTTTTCTCCCCAATTTTCAACTTTCCATAAGCTTTTAATTTTGCCCTGGTTTAGCTTTTTCAGACTTAAAAATGTAAATGCTTTTTTATAGATCATTTCATTGTGGGTATGGATCCAGATTGAAAATAATTCTATTATTTAAACTACCAAGTATCCTGCCACACAGTGGGACTTGATGCTAACCTTTGCAAATTAGGAATGCAGTAGCATTCTTATTACCCAATACCACTTGGTTTAGTTGCATCAGTTTTCCTCTCCTGCTATCTTTAATTCCTGTCCTTGAACCATGTATTCTCTTGTCCTCCTTTGTCTATCTCTTCCTAGTTCTTGTTTCTCTGCCCTTCTATGTATGATTGTGGACTTAGGAATTGTGAAACTATTGTCTTCCCTTTTGAATGCTTTTTTATTGACTTTCATCGTGATTTCACCTGATTTTAGCTACAATAGTTGTTGTTTTCTTGATTCTTCAGTTCGTGGCAATGTTTTACTGTCTCAGCTAATAAATTATTCTTAAATACACGCACCGTCGTCATAGTTAGTGACACACAAGCATATAATAATATTTCATATTTTTGTAGCTGTAGCGTTTGTGTGTGGTTGTGTCATAACGCTAATTTTGAGCCCACTACATTCAGTTTTAATGTGTTTAGATAGGTTTTATGCTGTATAGGTCCAGTATCATGGTTTTATCAAGCAGCAGACTGGAGAGGATTGGAAGGATGCCAAACTGTCCCTATCCACAGCTCAGCCCAGCATTGGAGGATCTCCTCCAGAGTTATCAACTCGTGTTCTTCGTTTTAAAGGTTATTTAAAGTTAGACCTGATTTCATTGCATGAAGAATATTTCTTTTGTAGAACTCGTAATTGGTATTCTAGATCATGGCAATATTCTGAGGAATGTAAATGTTTGTGTAAAGATAATATTATTTTTTCTAGCAAGTACCCCGCCACATAGTGGCGCTTGATATATTGCAAAGTAAGAATGCAGTAGCACAAGTTATCTTACTCAGTTATCATTCTCTACCATTGGTTAACTTCTACCCACCTCTCTTAACTTCAGCTCTTTTTCTTGAGTCATGGATCCCCCTTTTACTTTGTCTCTCTCTCCTGCTTCTGAATTTCTGTCCTGAGAAACTTTTGTCTTTTATTTCGTACTTTAGCCTTTCTATTGAAAACTAACCCCCACCTTTACTCGTCAATTCCACCCGCTTTTTAGTTATAATTAATTGCTCGCATTTTTGCCTTCTCTTTTCTTCCATTTTAAACATACACCCCTTACCTCGCCGATTCCATCTGCTTTCAGTTATGATTAATCGCCTTTTACCTTCTCTTCCATACTTTCTCCTTCCTTTTTGAAACCTACGCCGCCTTCTATCGTCATTTGCACCCGCTTTTTAGAAGTAACCAGCACGTTCTACTGATTGTGACGATACTTTACCTACCATAAACATTATTTACATCTATGGTAATAATATAATTCTAGCTGTATATTAGACCTTATAATTACTTATAGCAATTTTTTCTCTGTATTTTCAGCACAATTATGTTGACATAATTGCGTATGTGTTTTGTGTATAACTGCAGATATATATATACGTCAGTTTTGCTGTTTAGGATTGGATGAATATCATCCAACCATAGTAAGTTTGCAGTAATTACAGGGGCATTATGTATTGGAAATCGGAATATGTGCTCATCACTATACTTAGCTTTCTCGAGTATTTATGATTGTCAGCCATCATGTTGCAGTGCAACAGATGGGTTGTGTGGTGATATGCTTTTTGTGCCACTGTATATTACTTATCTTTTTTTGTTTAATTTTCTTGCAAGGATGATTTAGAAGAGGAGGAGGAGGAAGCGGAGGAGGAAGCATTAAAATCATCTTTTATTACTACAGAACTTCCAGGAGGTCCACCACATTTCAAAGGGAAGCCATCACCACTTGAAGTGTATACAGCCAAAGTGAGATATTGTCTCATTATAGTTACCTATGATGCAATAATCTGTGTTGATAAAGGAGTTCTTCTATTATATAATGTGCCATTATTCGCACTAAAATTTGCTATGAAGGGAGGAGGGGTTGTGAATTTTCACTAGTGCTACTGCATAACACAATATGAAAATAGTTAATTGTTGCTATTATTGTTGTGATTCGTATTATTATCATCATCACTTGTTATCACTGCGTATTTTTGGTTATTATTTTACTATAATAGGTCAATGATGGTCTTGTTAATACCACATATGAAATTCTAAGAGCCAGCAGTATTCCAGCTGACAACACTGAACATAAGGTACTCTCATTAGCTGGCTACTACTCAATGTATATTTAACCCTCTCGTTCCTGAATTGTTTTGACGCGCGCGGAAAAATCTAATTTTCTACCGCGGAATAGAGCATTGCCGTTTTATTTTTTTAACTCGATGCTGGCTGGGAAAACCCCATAGCAACCATATATCACTAAATAGAGCAAGAGTTTGGGTTTCCCCTCATTTTTTGATTGAGAAAATTGAATAATATTTAAGCCATCTACTAATACTTCAAAAAAATTTTTTTTCCCCCCCCAAAAAATCCACTTTTCCCATCAATAAAAAAATAAAATAAAATAGAAATAATATTGTTTGATGCATTTTATACCAATATTATATTAGTTCAACAATAAAATATGTTGTTTGTTGTGTGTGGGGCTGATTGTGATCATGTAGGAGACATCTATGAGTGTCCACAAGGAACGTATGCCATCGGACGTCGAGCTCTACTACAAAACAATTTCATATACACAAAAACACAAACAACAAAGATATTTGTAATACAAACAACAAATTATTCATGATCCTATATAATTGCAACTTATGATGTATTGTATGCGGCTTCATACAGGATTTTTGTTTGGGGTGGGGCTCCGAGTGTACTTCGCCACACCCATTTTTTGGAACCTACACTACTTTGATGCACATCTTTGCATACGAGTCTATACTTCACACTGATAATCAGTGTTCGGTCCTATGCACTAAATGGCTCAGTCATGATAGGAACATAATGGAATACAATATCAGACTAAAAATAAATGCTTCCTAAATGTTCATTTCTATTCAACTCCCAAAATTCTAGGGGGGAACACAGCCATGCCTCCCACTGTATGAACCCTGGTATGTATACTCTACACTGTACATGAGAGAAACATGTATTGATAAAGTGTACTTTGAAAATGAAAAGCAGTACAAGCACACACGTGGAATTCAACTTACCCGGCATGGATGGTGTCACAGACTGAACGATCCCTCCCATAGGATCCGGAACCTCCATACAATACCAAAAAAACACAAGACAACAATGACATTTGTAACATAACAGCTGGCCTCGCTGAATTGAGCCCCCCCTCCCCCGTCATTACTTTTCACTGACATTCTTGTACCATAACCCCCCCCTCCCCCGTCATTACTTTTCACTGACATTCTTGTACCATAACCCCCCCTCCCCCCGTCATTACTTTTCACTGACATTCTTGTACCATAACCCCCCCCCCCCCCTCCCCCCCCCAGCCCTAGCTGGACACCCAAATATCAGTAAGTTGAAAAAATGAAATTCAACTTACCAGGCATGGATGATGTCACAGACCGAAAAAGACCACCGAGTTCGTTCTCTCTCAGGTTGGATCCGGAAACGCCACATACTGTTTGTTCATGGTTACTCTCTCTCTCTTTCCACAAATGCACGCACACACACACACACACACAAGAAAAAAGAAGCTACAGGTGAATACAGATCATAAAAATAAATGTATATTTTATTATACATAAATTGACTGGTGTACACACCACACACACACACACATGAAATTCAACTTACATGGTCATAGTAGTCACGATCCAAAAAGATCCAGAGTTCCCTCCCAGGTTGTATACGGAAGCGCCACATACTGTTTGTCCACGGATGCTCTCTCTCATTCCACAAATGCACACACACACACACATACACACACACACTAGAAAAAAGAAGATACAGGTGAATACAGATCATAAAAATAAATGTATAATATAAATTGACTGGTGTACACACATACACATACATGAAATTCAACTTACATGGGCATAGTAGCCCCGATTGGAAAAGACCCCCCCCTCCCCCCCCCGAGTTCGTTCCCTCCCCGGTTAGATCTGGAAGCGCCAGAATAACATTTCAACTCCACGCACACACATATACATCGAGTGTGCAGCTCCACCTCCACTACAACACCACAAAAACACAGACAACGACAACGACAATAACAATACATATTACTTTTGGGATGTTCAGGGAGGGGGAGGGGGGAGAGCAGCCATAAATATCAAAGTTTGTGGTCCTTTACACAAAAGATTATGGAATATCAATGGGTGTGTTGTCATCTTTCTTCCACTCTCCCCCTACCTCATCCACCAGACTCTTGTTTTTCAATTCCCGCCTTCTCCGACCGCGAGGACGTCCAGAACTCGGAGCAGGAGGAGCCACTTCCTCTTCTTCATCACTGGAACCTGCTGCCTATTCGTGTTTCATCATTGGAAGACTCAGGTCCCGTATCCTCTCCTTCATCACTGGAAGACTCTGCTCCTGTCCCCTCATCTGCGTAATCTGGGTCGGTGACTGCATTCACATCTGGTCCTAGTAGTATATGTGGTAAAAACTTTTTTAATTTTTTTGAAAATTTGAATTTGTTCAAAAAACCACAAGCAACTTTCAAATCTCAAAACTCAATGAAATATATATAATATTATAGCTAAACAGCTTACTCTATCTCAATATAGCTATAAATAAGTCCTTTCCACAACAGAAGCTTGCTATTTTTCAAGAGAAAGACAAGAGAAAGACAAGCTTACCTCATCATCTTCTTGACTCCCATTTTCAGTATCAGAGTTGACGGGGTCTGGTCCACCAACCCTGATACAGGGCCTCCTATAGCCCTAGATGTCGTCTCCCTTCTCTCCGCTTGATCCTGAGTCGCTAGAGTCAACATCAAGCAAGTCTAAAACTTGCACCGCATTGTAACTTCTAGACGCCATCTTCCAAAAAATGACTTTGAAAAAAATTTTTTTTTGCATAGTTACCGAGGTCACACGACACGCTCACTTTTTTCCTATGATGTAATAAGCATTACCTAAGACTGTACGTAATAGGGAGGTCCCCAGTTGAACTGGCGATTTTATAAAAAATGGAGAAGACAGTAAGTCAAACCGCAAAGTCTTGGTCGGCAAAGAAGCGGTTGTTTCAATGTGTTATGGAAGGCTACTGAGCTCAAGCAATTTTTTGCTGCTTCTACAAAGCTCTGGAGATGACTGGATCCATAAATGAAGATGCTGTGAAGACGGTAACTTTTTTTAAAATTCGACGGAGAACCGATGTTTTTTTTTTTTGCCGAGGAAGAAATAAACGCAACTGCTGTGAGGTACTGTCGAAGCAGTCTAGGCTGAAAGCTATTTTAGATGCTTCTCCAATGCATTGGGCACCTGTGTGTGCAATCTGAAGGTTCTAGCTATAAAGTAACTATTTTTAAAAATTCGGAGAAGTCAATCGGTCTTAACCCGCTTTAAAGCGGGATCCGGAACGAAAGGGTTAATGTACTTTTGCTTAATTTATGAAAAAGAATACATCATGTTAGTTGTGAGTAGTAAGTCATGTGTTTTCTCTGCTCACTAGATTATTTTTTTAAATTTTAGTCGGTTATTTTAGTTACTATTACATCTCAAAAAGAAATTTACCAACAATTGTGTGTGCTGCTGTTGTCTAAGCATTTGTAGCTATGAAGAAGACACTTTCAACGTCAACTTTCTTCAACACTTACAACCATACACAAACCAGCCAGGCATCGATAGTAGGCAGATATAGCCTTATACAAAGCAAAAAAAATATTCTAAAAGCTTGAAAAAGAACAGGAACCAGTTCATTTTACAGCAGGTTCTAGGAAACTCCGAAGAACAAGACTGGTCGATTGCTTGGGATGCCCGGTATGAAAAACTTTATCCATATTCTTCCAAAAAACTGTGGGACTCCCTATAGGCTTCATACTTTCTATTCTGAGTGCTTGAACTTTGTAGCCAACAACAAAACTTGGTTGTTTGACGCCCTGGAAATTCTTGGCCAAATAATTCTCGATCGCTCAATTAATAAAATACGCAACCCACACATGTGGGCTCAAATTAAAAAAAAAAGTACAATACCTTTTCTACGTGTAAAAAAGAATTAATATAGTAACACTGAATAGATTTTAAAACAAATTGGAAGACATGAGCCTGTCCTTGCCCACATATAAGCTGTCACACTGTTGAAAGGGTTAACTATCTGTTCAAAATTTTATGTACGGTGAAATAATTTCACAAGTAGTGGCTGTCAAATTTAACAATAAAATAAAAGCACAGTGACTTTGACGTCTTGCGTTACTTTATTAAAATTAGTGTCTGTGACATTATTTCAGGTAACAGTTGCTTTAGTGGACCTTAGTCCTGACTTCCACTACAATAGTGTGCCACGTCTCTCTCCTCATTCTTTCTTGCAAGCAATGGCAAAGAACACATCTCCTTATACTATGCTAGCTGGACCTGCTAATGTCTTCATGGACAACAATTTCATTGCAAAGGTAAATAATATTCAGTTATGTAAATTGATCTAAGTTATATGTTCTATGGAAGAAAATGTTTTTCAGGTATTCTGGCATATCATTGAGCATTGTTACTACAACTATAAAGCATCATTGTTACAAATTCTCAATGATTCAATGTTGTGTGAACCTAAACTATGATTGAACATGAAATAATTGCTAGTAATAGCTATCGAGACTATTAGGCAAATACAAACCAGCAAATATTTACATAATCTTTTTGAATGGGTAAGTGTATAGCATATGGTTATAGAATGACATCAAGGGTTTATACAGGTGACTAAGAAGTTAATGGCAAGCCCTCGAGTGAAAATTCATGTATTTTCTTCATCATTTTGTCATAGTATGAGTTCTCAGATGTATCTCCAAATGAAAACTTTACCACAGCTCTGGGAGTAGACTAATCTCTTCGCATCACCTGTCAGCCAGTGGGTGTGGTCCACAACACTCGCTCTGGCCTGCGTAGCAAGACCACCTCTATTACTTACACTCACAAGTTTCAAGTGAAGAACACCAAATCTCATCCAGTCAACATCCATCTCTCTGAACAAGTCCCACTGAGTTCCGATGAGAAAGTCAAGGTACATACACTGAATTCAAATGTCTCACTTCTATCAGTAGACTGATGAAAAATTGATTTAATTTCATCTACTTGCATTATAGGTGAGTGTATCGGAGCCTGCAGTGCAGAAAGTGAAAGTAAAGTGTCCTCTGTCAAGTGGACATGCCATATTGAATGAGAGCAACAACATGGAGTGGCATGTCTCAGTACAGAGTGGAGAAGAACTGGAGCTAAGATTAGTATACAATGTGGATTATCCAGCTCAGCATCATGTGGAAGGACTTCTTAAGTATTAGTTAGCACTGCTTTTGACTCTGACAGCTTTAAATAATGACTGAAATCATATTATTGTTATCAAGTTAATAATTAAGCAAATATTTTAATATTTAAAAGTAATTATCACTGTGCCTTATAAACATTAGGACCAGATTAACTATAGATACTGTCTATTAGTTATTAGCTAGCTGTAACAACCAATCATTGAAATTACTGCATAAAAAAAATAAAAAAATGCCAAACAATATTTGCAGAACCAGTGATTATGAAGTTGTACATTATTACAAAATGTGAAAGGCTTGCAATACAAGATAACATAGCTCAGCATATTGCATTTTATTTTAGCTAATGTTTTCTATTTGCTAGTTGTTCCTTGGGTTTACTTCTTTAGCAAAGTTTAGACATTGAATAGCTACATCCTGATCAACAGCACAGCAACAACTTAATAATATATATATATATATAATATAATAATAATTATAATACATGTACAGTGGAACCTCTCTACAAAGGGACTCTGAAGAACAACTTGACTCTTAACAACAGCCAGCGTAAATGGAACACAGTGATCTACTACAATAAAAAATAAACTCTGAAAGCAGCCAAACTCTCTACAAGGGTCAAAAGACTTGACCCCAAGCATGACCTTTGTAGAGAGGTTCCACTGTATATATATATATAATATATTTATATTATTCGTCACCTATAGGATAGCAAAGAATAATACAATATTAGTTTTTATTTAAACTGTAACAATGACAATTTGATGTAAGTCTTCCAGATACCGGCTTTGGGACTTTTTAAATTAATTTTTGAGATTACTAAAATACCCTCTACCTATGTTGGCAATTCCATTTGAAGGTTCCAATACTGCTTTCTATAAATACTTTCAGACAAAGGCACTAAAAATATCCAAATACGTCTCTACCCTGCCACTAAAGGTCTGATCACCTCCACTAGTAACTCTTTCAACTCATCATAATCCTGGTCTGCCAACTAAAGCTACAGAAACTTATTAAACTTAAATTTATATTTATAACATCAGAGAATTAATCTGCATCTTCACTGCGGTAGAAATTCAGGCAATTAGGGAGTAGATGGGGCACTGACTACTTCCACATTCAAATATGGTATGGTGATGTGTGGTGTTGGACCTTGTAGGCTTGGTAATGTTCATATCGTTGAGACATCAGTGAGGGATTGCCCCGTGGAATCCGTGGTGGTGTACGCTGATAGAGCTGAAGTGAAGAGTCCCAGTTAGTTTAGACCAATCCAACTGAAACTTTAGTTTCCTGTCCAACCATACCTGAAAATTTGATGATGAGGGGAGGGGTGTTTTAGTATTATGTATTATGTGAATATCATTATTTTAATTTATTAAACGGTATTTTAGCAATCAATGAAATAAATTAGTGACTGGGAATTTCATAAATCCTTAAAATGTCAAAGAAAAGAACCTTAAGTAGTCATTGAATCCTAGCCTCTGTACTGTATCTCTTCTATTGTTCACACACCCACACACACACACACACAAATGCAAAAAATGCAAAAAAAATGCAAATTCTCTTGCTGTTGCTAGGTGGTCATGTGCACCTGGCAGAGCCAGGATGACTGTGCACTAAGCAGGCACTGTGAGCCGTGCAAACAAAGCTCCTGGAGCCGGGCTAGTAACTCGCAGGAGAACAGGCCTCTCCTCACAGCAAGTGGTATGGGCACCCAAAATCCCACCTGGATCACTGCTGTTGCATGAGAAAAAGACCTTGAATTTGTACCCCATCAAATGCCAGGTACCCAATCACAGCTGGGTGGACTGGTGGGGCTGATAGGAGGCAGATGGAAAAAATGCCTGAGTTGGGCTTGAACTTCAGGACCTCGGGCCCTGAGGCCAGGACACAACCACTACACTACACAGACACACACACACATGCACACATACACACACACATACACACACATACACACACACACACACACACTATTTACTAGTGAAGCTATTGGTGTGGTAGTCTTGTAACCAGCCGTTTGTAACATTCGCCAGTTTCCGTTAAATGTCAGAATGTATTTAACTTCGTTTTGAAGTGATGTAGATTGGCAAGGTATCCACTTAGCGCATACATAACTTTGGTCTCTAGATTGGTTGTTCCAACATTATGGCTCAATTTCACAAAAACAACGTTAAAGTAACTAGACGTTCTCATCTTTCCTATTGCAGCACCCCTTACTATAGGGAGAACGGCTTGTTAATGACACTAATGGAGTAGTAACCTCCATTATGGAGATAAAATACATTCATACATTCACTTTACAATAATAATACAATTGTAGCTTTTTGCAGTTACCATAACAAGTATGCTGGAACTAGCCACAAGCTTGTTCCTGAAGGGAATATAATAAAATAGATATGATGAAATATTTTTTCCTATCATATACGACATATTCTTCATCTCACTTAGCATCTGCTTGAAGTGCATCCTCTTAATTCTGAGGGAAAGGTAGATCTAATTTGTCAACATCATGCAGGGTACTGAAATGTCTCTCTGACCCTTTTGGAGAACGAATGATCATTAAGATACACAATTAAAGGAATAACACTATCTCCAGCTATAAGCATCCAAAAAGTGGTACTTATATCTCATTATCTAGCTTGAAAGTACCCATAACATTCCAATAAAAGACACTCCCACATAAAGGATAATAGAGCATTGTCCCAAAATGTTCAATATTCAAAGAGTTTACTGTAGCTACATTGCAATTAGTGCAAAAAATTGCAAATTGCAATTTAATACATTTGCAATTTATTTGACCCTGACTCATTAATGTGATGCTATTATAGTATTGATTACACACAAGAACTGATTGATATTTTAGTATTAGAATTCTTTAACTCAAATCAATTTTGACTGCTAAAAGTATAAGCACATACAGATAGTGGTATTTGTGTGGGTTTGAATGAGGACATATCTTCTATATATATAAAAATACAATATTCAACATTCACTAAAATATTTACAGCTAGCTATGATGCTAATTGGAATTGTAAAAACAAGTCATACAAATCTAAAACAATAATCAGAGAAATTTTTTTGTGTTCAATTGGAGGATTTAATTTGTTCCTGAAAAGACAAATTAACATTTGTTAGTAGCTATTTAATTGTAATAATATTAACATACCCAAATCCTTTTTTTTGCAGAAGGTTTTGCTTTTTTATTGTATACTCGAACTCTATAATCTCTGTATAACTCCGGAATGTTTATAGGTGTGAGCAGCTACAGAACATTTTTTGCAATACAAATCTTGTTATGATTCAATAACTTGCATATTGTTAAAGTAATGGTATAATAGATAGTTTGATAGAAAAACAAATACAAAGAGATCACATAGACAGTCTCCAAATGTTAAGTTGCACTCAATTTATTTCAAATTAATGCTGTATTAATTACCATTCATAATGTCCCTATAGTATTTTATGTCACCCAAATATTAAACAATTCTCACCTCATTTATAGCTTCAGGACTTAAAGCTTTCCTTTTGGGTATAGGAGAATGTGCCTATTACACATGTGCATTGCAAGAGAAAATAATACAACTTCTATGTTATGTTAGAAAAGAGTGCATAATACAGGTTTGAAAATATGTAATACACTGAATTTACAATACTGCAAATTTTCTCAACTAAAACTCGACACATTTTGAATTCTTGCCAAAATCCTCCTAAAATATTGGCTGTTAACACTGAGAAAATTTGCTGTTATAATTATTCCAGCCGAGAATGGATGGAGCTTTTACAGTTCACTCCGTTTACATTCTTCTCTATGATATTTTTGGGTCATTATTACTTATGACATAACATTAAGCTCTGTGTCAAATACAATAGCTATTAGCTATATCTAATTGTTGTGGATCTTGTGAGTTAGGCCTATTACATTGAGCTTAGCTATCATTGTATACCCTTTTAGAACTTCAAATTCTTGCCAAATCTGAGGTAGATTTCGGTAAATAGTTGAAATGTTGGATTGAATTATAATAATAAATTTATTGACTGTAGCTAAATACAGATATAATTGCTATTCTTGAATATTAATTACATACAGGCATAAAACAACATAAAGCTGACCCTTGTAGATGAATAACTGAACCTGTACCACTTTCTTTAAATATAACTATAGATGTGAGCGATATCTATGCCACTGAATGCTTGCATAATGCTGAAATACTCAAGGAAAATATCCAATGTATAATACATAACTATAATTCTGACAGTAGCCATAGTTTGCTATTTTAACCCTCAGATCACATGTGCTAGAGGGTTACAGTACTCACTTTGTCTATCAGTCTGTCAATCAGTCAGTCATCATTCTGTCACACAACAAATAGCAGCTCTTGAAGTTGGCAGCCTCCCAAAGATTGAAACAGGACCCTTTAATATGCCAGATTTTTTTGTTTCGGCTTATTTTTTTCAGAAAAAGCTAGTTATTTTTTATCGTTCAATCGTAAGATATTGTTAGTAATGCCCTCTATTGTCATGCCATACTCACATGAGCATGTAATTTCTGCTATCTGCAGAGTTGCTTCATATTCTCAGTGGTTTAATGGACTACTGTAATTGAGTTCCCTATTGTTTGATTGAAACTACTTTTCTAAACACTGTAAGGCTTTCTATATAAAATTCACGATAATAATTCATTTATTTTAACTCTGTTGCACTGGTGTTGCATTAGTGTGGATAAAGCCTGACATTCCAACCGCCAAAATTGAAAAATTGATGTAATTACCCATGATATTTAAAAAAATCTGTCTGCTACCACATTGACTGTGTTTGTGTTTGAGCATTAAGTAATAATTATGACTGTCAGGTTTAAATTGTATCACCAGTAAATATGACTTGGGTTATATTGGAGTATACTATATCATTTTATTGTAAGGAAGATTTGCCTTTCATGTACAATATTTGTTCTGTACAATTAGTCACGTTATTTTTATCTTACCTCATCAAAAAAATACACTTCATGAACAGGTTTTGGACGTTTTTCAGATGAATACGAAATTTCGACATCCTAAAACATTACCAGAATGAGTCATATGATATTATTATATAATTTGCAAGTTATATTACTACTTACATGTACAACTAATCCATTGTTTTCCTGTTTATACTCTTCTTCTTTTTTTGTTTTTATTTCTTTTTTGGCTTTATCATCCTATGAAATATAAGTTATATAAGAACAGCATTGTATATATAATGTAGTTTACTTTGCTAAATATGTTAATGGAGCTATTGCACATTTACTGGTACCCATAATTAATGATACAATCTATATTTATACTTGTATAACTAGTGATGTGATTGAGGAAAAATGGTGAGCACGCCTAAAACTACACTATTGTTAAATGATTGATATTAACTTCTAACATTTAAAATTTTAAATTTGTGTTACCCCTGATGGTGTCTTGTTTGCTTCGCCTTCTCACCATATATTTATTCTACACTAAATATCTTTACCATGTTATTTTTAGGTATGTGACCTGTAAGATAACTCATGGTTATCACAAGGTGTTATCTCATGCTGTATTGTAATATGCAAGCTCATTACCCCAGTAGTTATAACAACTGGGCCTACTCAACCAGTTTTCTGGGTTATTATAGCTATACCTTTCTCTGGTGTAGCCTAACTAACAAACAGGATCTTTCTATTTATCAAGCTTTACCTGTAGCATCCAAGGAAATCAACTCGTTTACCACATTGAACTTCTTTTGCAGGTGCACTTAAAAACTTAGAAACTACCTGAGTTCATTTCCTTTTTTTCTTCCTCGGAATAGTGGTGGTGGTAATATAATTTGTTATTGTCATGTAAGTGTAACAGTTGTGATGAGTGGTTACTTATGGATTAAACTCCTTTTATCGACCATTTTTGGGAGTGTTGCTTTGTCAGGAACTACTGGTTGATGGTCAGAATAGCTTATCTTTTTTTAATACAAAAGCTAACACTGCTCGGGAAAATTGGGATAAGAAAGTAATTTCATATTTGTTAGCTAAAGTGTATGTTCAATGACTAAATGAATACTACTTTTATGGAACAAATAAAGGACAGAATAATGCCTTCCTAAACTAGAATAGGACTAGAGCAAAGTTCAAAATAAATAAATGAAGCTTTACTGTTAATTTTAATGACAAAAGATAACTTAGCTACCTTGCTGTATATATGAATTTTAGTTGAAAGCAATGGCTCGCTCACCATATGTGCTGAAGCACATCTCTAATACTATATCAATATATTTATAACTACATGAAAACACTAAATAATGGTATGAAATCATCATTTGAATGTCAACTATTTGGAAAGTGCAGATTTATGGTCTATTTATAATCTAAGAACATACTTTAGCATGGATATCTTCAACACAGTGGTACAGTTCTCTTCGCTTGATTCGCTCCAAAAGTTCATGTACCTAAGTTATATCAACAGTGAACATATTAGGAAAATGGAGTAAATATGAACAATATTTTTGCCCCATGCAGCAAATATTAGGATTTTTTTATTTAAGTGAATTATAGGCTGACATTAGAAACCCAATATTAATAGCTATTTGAATTAAGTGACTAAGGCTAATCTGTACCATACACATTCAGTGGCATTCTTGATGGTTTGCTACGCATGATTTAGAACATTGGCACAAATATAGCTTGCTATAAGATGTATTATAAAAGTTAGATAAATTTTCATTTATTCAAAATGTAAAACTCTCTCTCTCTAAATATTATATAAATTGGCTCATTAGCACAAATTTAACTACAATCATTGAAGTGAAAGTGTAATTGACATATTATGGAAATGCTAAAGCAATAGTGAAGATATCTTTTAGCAGCAACTTAAACCATTTCATGGTCTTATAATAAGCTATTAACAGTGGACATCACACTAGCAACACACACTTACACACACATCTATATAATAATACGCTTCTGTGCCAGTAACAATGACCGATGACAACGACCGACGACGATAACAACCGACGATCGATGGTGTGTGTATTCATGAATAATTCATGAACTTCAAATGTTTCGGTAAAGCATCATCACAAATGATGGGTAAAGTGTCGTCACATTCAGTAGAAAATGGTTAATTCTAAAAAGCAGGTGTAATAGACGAGGAAAGGCGGCTTGGATTTCAAATGGAAGGCAAAAGTACGAAAAAGAAGTTAAAAGATGATTAATTGTAAGTGGAATCGGCGAGTTAAGGCAGGGGTCAGTTTAAAAAAGGAGGGCGAAAGTACGAAAAAGAAAGTAATAGTTTCGCAAGGCTGAAGTCCACAATCATGGCATAAGGACAGAGAGATTCTGAAGCAGGAGAGGTAGACAAAGGAAAAGGGACTCCATGACTCAAGAAGAAAGAGCTGAAGAAAAGAAAGTGGGGGATAAGAAAAGCTGAGATAGTTCAGAAAAAAGAGAGCAAGAGAGGAAACTAATCACGGTACTTGCTAGTCTATATAAATAATAAGCTTGTGTGTCAGAAACGATAATGGTGACCAACGACGACCGACGATGTTGTGTGTATTCATGAATAATTCATGATCTTATCGGAATCGGTAAAGCGTCATTGTTACCTGAATGGAAACGTTTGACAAGGGGAAAAAGGGAGCAGTGAGCGGTACTCATGGGATTCAATCTTGCTTAAAGTACCTTATTAACCTATTGTATCCTATAGAAACTGAACACTATAGAAACTGAACTGAGTTGGGAAAGAGTGTTTACAGTAGCTAACCACAATGGGTATCAGAGAAGCAGGAGAATGCAAGGGTCAATAAATATAGAAACAGGTCATAAAAAGCTGACTGATGTAAGTTCTTGAATGAAGAAGTGAAAGAAAATACACAGAAAGGACAGTGATACTGGGGAGCAGGAGAGATAGACAGAGGAGAAGGGAATCCATGAGTTGATAAAGGATAGCTGAGGAAAAAAAGAGATCACGGGAGGGAAACCATAGATAAAAACTACCTTATGCTAATTCACTATTAATTAGCACAAGTTAGTATGTCAGGTGCCACTGTGCGATGGGAACTTGCTTTAGTTCAAATATCTATGCCCATAAAAAATCTCTCATTTTCCTCACTCACCAATTAATAAAATATATTGAAACTTTTTGCTAACCTCTTTTAAATTATCATCTGTGCCGATGGAGCCCTGCAATATTAATAAAATAGAATAATGTGAAACTTTGACTTGTGTAGCTACTACTGAATCTATGCTTATCTTCAAAGTATTGCACTCTTACATAGGCATAGGAACCGTAGCAGCCATGGCTGCTACAATTGTTTTAGAAACACTCTAAATCTGTTTATGCTTGTGAATGCACAATTTAAAAAAACTTTTTTGGCAGCCGGTAACTAAAATGTCGGGGACAAAGTAAGTCCTAAAGCCACGTATCGGATAGCTTATTACTCTCACATAAGGTGTTTTTTTTTACTGGAAAGATGGAATAGTCAAATTTGATATCAATGACTCTAGTGTGAGTTCTACAAGGAATCATTTTTGAAGATGCATAAAGATTAACTTCTATTACATTCACTATAACACAGTGTCTATCTAAACAGGTTAAGATAAAAATCAGTTTTTTTTATAAGATTCTGTCAAACTTAAAAATTCTTGCTTGACAATGTATGATTAGCTAAATGATTAGTATATATCATGATTTCATTAATTTACATCACTTTACTATGTCAATTTTCGGATTAATTACATTTAAACCATTTAAAATCCACCCAATATTGTAGGAGTAGCAAATGTAACAGCTTGATTGGCCTCTACACTTTATAATTGCTTCCTATACCCATGTCTTATATAAAATTTACATCAAGTCAAGTAAAAAATATTGTAACACATTATGCTTTATCAAACAATTTAAAAATGCAATTCAACTATCTAATGCAAAAGCATTTTGTGCTATTCATCTAAATGTTTCCAACCTGAATTTCCTTTTGTATGATGTCTAAAATACTATCAGTTAGGCCTAAAAAGCCTGTAAGATTGCAAGGGTCTTCATGAAAATCCTCAACAATATCACATAGACTCTTCCTTTTATCACCGACTTGAAATATTTTGTTCTTCTGGATTTTCACCAAAATGTCAATTATCCTAAAATACAACAATAAATTCTTTTTCACATTAATTCAAAAGTGTTTTTCTTTTTTTGCATTACATGAACAAAGTATCATCCAGCCTATCAGAAACATGGTGAGTGAACCAGTTAGTTTATTTTGCCATAAGATGAGTTTTATTATATTTAATCATTTGTTAATGTATTACTGTCATTACTCCACCACCTATTATCTGTACAATGACAAAACTATTGTATACTTTGTATTTCTAATTTTGTTTGTACTAGTAGGAATGAAGAGTAGTGGCAGAGAAGACACAGACAATGGAGAAGAGTGCATATTATATCTACTAGTAAGGATAAGTTAGTATAATGATGTAAATTGTATACATATACTTCCATACATGTGTGTACAAAATATTTGAATTCATTTTTGGACTGTTATCCCTATTGCAAAATTCCAAGCAACTAATACTGCAAAATTTCTTCAAATTTTCAATTGTCTTTGTATTTTTTTTTTGAACATCAAGCTTGATACAGCATTATTTATTATTAGAACATAGCTAACCTTTTTTTTGTATTGTGAAGTAGGCATTCTATCCAGCATAGTTTTGTTTAAGTGAGTGCACAGGGATACTCAATGCCAGAAGGGATGAAACTACTGATAGTATCCTCCCTTCCAGCATTTTATTAAATTTTGGCTTATGAGTAGTCCAAGCATTGATAAAAGAATTGGTGTTTTATAAATGGTGCAAGAATGTTGTTTGCACAGTTTCCCTGTCAGATGCGAAAGATAAGATGGATTCATGGCATGCCTTACACACTAACAATGTTTTCATATACTAATAACAATCACCACCAAATTGAGAAAGTGAGAAAGAAAACTTAATGATCAATAAACAATGGTTATGTTCTTTATTTCTATTTTTAAAAAGTTTTAGTACTTCTCTTGTAGATGTTTATATAACTACAGTTATAAAATTGAAGGCACCACTTCTAGTAGAAGATTGCTTGCAATGGTAACAGCACTCCATTCATGGTATTTTTGTTGTATTTTGCTTATGTAATCAAAATCCTTCTGTACCCATCACAAGCTGTTATCAATGTCAGATAAATACACACTTTTTGCATGGCCTATATACATCTTTCAAAATTTCATCATCGTGTAACGGTTGACCAAACTGTGATTCAAAAGCTAAGCTAGACTGGAGATTGGTTGTAAAGAGCAAAGCTGGAGTACTGACTATGAGGGGCTTGACTTGAAAGTTGATGGTGAGGACCTAGACTGGAGAGCTGACTGAGAAGCTAAATAAAGGAGAGATGACTGAGTTGAAGAAAGTGGAAGAGTAGCTGGTTGCAAGAATTGGAGAAACAAATTCGTTTTGTAAATTTTATCAAACAAATTAAAACTGAAATGTGAAAAATAGGTAGCTAATGTAGATGACTGGCTGGGATGTTCTTCTTGACTAAGTTCACTGAAAACGCAGTGATATTGGTTCTCCTGACTCCAATTCCATCACTATCGCCGATTCACTGGAGTTGAGCACACGACATATGAAAATATTGTAAGCGTTATGGGTCCTTACAATTGCTGCAGTTACTGGCCACCTCTCCGTAATGTCCCTACCGTCTTTGTGTAGAGTGTCAACATACAAAAAAGGAGGGACAAAATTATTTGGTTAAGGCTGTAGTTGCTATATTCTAAAAAGATAGACAACAAAATCTCGGATACTACCGCCCGTTGAAACCCTCGGGCTGCTGGTACAGCCCACAGCCCTTGGAGGTAGATCCCTCGATTTCGTTGTCTATCTATTATACAAGTTTTACTTACACAGATAGCTAGTTCTAAATTTATCTCTGATTTAGTTGTGTGATTTTAAAGCTAATAATATGGCAATTATATATTGGTGATGCCTCAGTGTGTGTTCTTATACAAATTACCAATGTACTTTTATTACAGCTTGTTATACTAAGCTTCCTTTTTTAATTTAGGATATAATAACCCACGAGAAATGTTGCTTACATCAATTCTATTCCATCTGAAACTTTGTGATGGTAGGCTTTCTGGTGAAGAACAGCACGTGTTCTGAACATACCCAAGATACCTTGAGCCTCCTAATTAGCATACAATCAAATATGTAAAACTCTAATACAAGTCTATTGGGCTCACCTTTTCCATAAATCCTATATGCCTTTTGTTGCCATTCAGTTCAACAATGCGGCCTAGTTCCATAGTGCGCCTAACAATCAAGTTTAAGAAGTTTGTTTTAAAATAAGGCTAATCAAAAGTAAATTGAATAGCTATGTATATTATTGACTATACATGTACTAATAGTATACACCACAGTGATCAGAGAATTAATTTAGCTTTACTTCACTGTACAAGGTATTAGAACACATTTTTATTGTCTTATTCAATTTATAGTAATTCTATTAGTTACAAGTATAGGAGGAAAATTTGGAAGGCGCATACAAATAATAGTGTCATAAAGATAAAACTAAAAAAATTATCATGTTAATTCACATAAATATTATACATTTAATCTGAATATCAGCTCTATAATTCTCTGAGCATCTTTTATTCTAAGCACTGACCTGGCAAGCTCAGCAATAAGCAATACTAAAAATTAATGGGATGAAGTGAAGATCTGGCAAGCAGATGATTATAATAGCCAAAAATTGAAAGAAGGCAGCTTAAAATCAAACTGATTGCATGCATTGTAAAGGAAAGTGGCTCCTTTATCTCATTCCTTAAATCATAACTAATTTTATAATTTTAATACCTATAAATTAGCCTTACCCATAAAGGAATTCATTTGAAAGTCCCAGATAATGACAGTCCCGAGCAAAGTAGTCCCACTTGTCCACATCCAGTCCACTCGTTTTGTTGGCTACAATCTTTTAATTATTATAACCAGTAATTTGCTATAATTATCAACCATGTTCACTTACTTCATATAAGTATGGCTTTTCTTTCGTCTATGAATAAAGTTATAACACAGTTTTAGTGATACAGTAATGAACAAGACTTCTACTATAATATGCACTCTGAGGGTTCAAAATAACTCTTATATAACTGATATTTATGTATTATACTACTCTCTCATGGAATTAGAATGTAATTAATATCTGTTATGTCAATGGATGATCTTGTTAGTCCCTGAACTAATCACCCAAATTTTGAATTTGAGTATTAATTGGGGGAGTAATTGATTTTCAGTTTCACGGTGTTTGTAGTATCCAAAAATGTGTGATGGACCTGTCACAAAGGTAGCTTATTAGGGCAACAGATGCAATCTTTCAAAATGGCCAACACGTTCGAAGTGAATGTAATAATACACAATTTACTAAACCTGTGATAAAAACTCATCAAACTTGACAGTTTTATTGATGATAAAGCCTTTTTCTGAATAATTAGAAGGAATATTTATAGAAAAAGTCCCTTGAATTAACCTTTTATGTACAAAATATGATTTAAATATGTTTTTAAACCAGGAAATTGTAAAATTGCTTTCTTTTTTGTTGTGTTTAATATTAACACAAAGCTTAGATCAGAATTTTACGTACGTTCGTACTTTCTCCAGTGACTTTAACTTCATTGTAGGATCCCCTTTTGAAAAATAGTTAACTTGGCAATAATTCTTCTCTTTATTTGATAAGTTTCTTTGCCAACAAACAAAAAAAACTCAGTTTCTACAATCAGAATACCCTTAAAAAATCCTGTATGGAAGCCTGTTAGCTATGTGCTCATTCATGAAACATAATGATAAATACCTTGCCCATCTTTACATTGTAAAAAAGTGATTTTTGCTTTGCTGAAGATTTCAGACTCACAAACTCCACATGGCACAATCAAAATCAAAAGCAAAATGAAGATTACTGCAGGATAAACATGGTATTTGTGTCATCTAGAGATGAGCTTACTGTGAATCATCAAAGAGTGCATTTATTTATGAAGGGTGTCTGAGCCTATTGAGGGAGCAATAGTAAGAGAGACTTTTGCTCCTGCTACAATTTTCGAATAGACACTAAAGTTAGAGAGGTTTCGATGTTACAGAATGATGAATGACTCTGAGCAGTCAGAAGTTCATTATCATACTAGCTACTTGCTATGTGATTACACCAGACCTAAGAAAAAATATGTCTGAAGAAATATTAAGCATGTGAAAATGTCTTCATTAAGTTCCTTATTTGAATATGTAAGGAACAACTTATTTTCAAATCCTAGGATGACATCTATGGTAGATATCATGTCTAAACTGGTGTCAATGATGCTTCCTTCTGGTATCAGTTTCCACAATAAAGAATCTCAGGACTAATATGAAGTGGAATTTGGAAATTCACTGACATTCTTCATGGAAAATTATCATGTGTATGTTATACAAGTTTATCAAACAGCCATTGGGAAGCACAGTCAAAAAAAATTGCCAGATGGTCCTGAACCATCTGCTGGCTATGGTCCAGAATTAGCTCAAAGGGAGGATTTAATTCTAATGTTTTGCTAGTGTAAACAAGTTAAAGTTCACTGTTGCTTGCAAGTTACAAAATTGTTCAAACTTGCCAAAGGAAACAGTTCAAGACAAGCAGGACAGTAGTGACAGTGATTTTGACACAACTACTTCAATCTGACTCAATATTATGTAAATAATTAATTTTCACTCCACCAAATAGAACATAACTAAACTAAATTATGGGTGCAATAAAATGTTGAAACAATTTATGGTGTTAAAATATTTAATTAATTGGACATTTCTATTTTCTCATTAAATTTTTCATTGAAAGATAATTAAAAAATCTATGTCTCACAAAAACATATTTATATGGAAATAAAAAGACCTACCATAATCACATTAAAAATTGAATTTTTTGTGAAAGTATCAATACATACTTATTAATTGCTTAAACGTGTTGGCTATTTTGAAGGTTGTCCGCAGTCCTAATAAGCTACCTTTGTGACAGGTCCATCACACATTTTTAGATACTACAAACACCAGTGTAATCGAAAATCAAAGTTAGAATTACTCCCCCAACTCATTTATTGTCTGGCTCATGGACTATGTGTTTATGTCTCTACTTTTTAAAAGATCATGTCAATGAGTGCATACTTGAGCTGATGAAACAAGAAAATGACGTGAGGAATAACAAAAATATAGGATGAATTACATGCCTTCTTTGTATGTTACATACTTTTCTTCATTTATTACAGATATTTAGTTCACTTAATTTAAGTAAAACAATCACATAAATTCATATCAAATTAAAATAGTCTTTATTCGACCAAATATTTTTATTTCTGTATTGTTAAAAAAAATCCTGGGAAAGAGAGACAATACATCTAATTGTGCTATGTTTAATTTTGGACAATTAATAAATATATATAATTGTGACCTCCCATGAGTTAGCAAATATGCACAGAATTTACCTATACTTGTTACATTATTTTACAAAAAATAATTTTTATTCCAGTAGTAGTTATAATACATTACAACTTAATTACAAATAATTAAATTAAATTTATAGGAAAATGTGCACTTCTAGACTTACGTCTTTATAATCTGCTGGAGGAACTATCATATCACCTATCATGTCCACGTGTTCAGCATTTAGACCGACTTTCACAAAAGTAACTAAGACATCTATGTGCTCAATTAATATCCATTTCAATATTAAAACGGATAATGCTTCATGTTCTCGAGGCTAATGAAAAAAAAATCAAAGTATTGGATTAGGAAATTTTACCTTATTATAATTACAGATGTTAATTTCATTACATTTTATATGTACATACACAAGCACAAGTACATTTAAGTCTTTTAATACATTCATTAGTATGAGTAATAGCATGTGTAACCGTGCTATTTGGGATTAATAGTGCGAGACGAGATTAAAATAGTATGAGGCGAACTGAGTGCTATTTCAATTACTTTACAAGTGCTATTGATCCCTAATAGTACAGATTACTTGTGCTATCACTTGCTAATTGTAGGCCAACTTTTTGTTTAATCATTTGCACTGTACTTAATCTGTATTGTTTACACTATCTCTGAATTTCAGAGCTAGTTTACCCCAGAAGTTCGTTCTCAACCTGTCTCCTCCAAATCTGCTTAATAAGAATAGAATGTCTAAGTTAAGAACGAAATAGTCTGCAACTAGAAGCTACTTGAACTGTGTTTCCAAGGCAAGTTAATGCATGCATGCACACTTACCCATACTATTTTTCTAGCTACCGTGGTATTTCACTTAATTTCTGCGATATTTCACTTAGTTACTGTGCCATGGGAGTGATGGAAGTCAGGAAGCAGTGGGCAGGGAGGGCTTCCACAGATTTATGACTTAGGTGGTACAGGGGGGGGGGGGGGGCACATATCATGCTCATATTACACCTTATAATGGAATTTCATTGATTGGCTAATGAATTCAATTCTATTTGCAAAACCAAAAACAAGCTGCTTATCACAATATCATTACTAACACAGAACACAGCTAGTGTTTACTGCTGTCATAAGGGAAAATCAGTTTCTTTAGTTTCTTGCATAAAGAGAGAAGAATTGATCGACCTAATAAAAATAGGCTCTTTTATGTTGCCATGCATTTTGGTGCATATCTGTAGAGACTAAGCAGACAATACTGAACTTATAAACATTGACAAGGAATTCATTGGAAGAAATGAAAGAAAACTTTCAAGGAACAAATTAATAGAAAGTTTTACATTATATTTGTTCATCTTATTTTCTTTATTCAGTTAATAATATATTGTATGCTTTGTAAAATAAAAAAAAAGTTTTCATGTGAGTAAATTGGTGTGTGGTACATAATGCCCTCCACCCCTCCCTCCCCCACTCAGAAACAACTCCCATCGCCCCTGGCTATTTCACTTTCCCTACCCGATTTTAATTTAACATTGAATTTCTCCATACATTTTTAGTTGGCAATTTACAATTATCACTGAAAAAATAAAAATAAATATGCTATAAGTTAAACAAATCAACAACTAAAACTGCAATTTAGTGTGACTCATTCACAAAATATATAGTAATACATATAAAAAGCCTTTTCTAAAGAACCCTCCTAAAGTTAGATCACACTATTGAACTTAATATCAGTAGGTATCATGAATAACTTTCTCCGTATTTCATTTGTGTGGTATGAGCCTTTGTTTTAACTCATACTTCAAATTTCAGCAGGAAAATCTTGAACATTGGAAACAAAACTGAAATCTTTAAGAGTTATTGTCTTCGAGTTTTTGGGGGGCCGGAACCATTTTTGGGTGTTTTGCTTATTTGGTTATAACTCAGTCATCCATGTGTATTTTTTCATACTTCAAGTCTTAAAATGATGAGTAAAACATCATCTTCAAGATGAACTACAGATATATCAACTTGGCCCCACCCACCCAAAGTGATCGGTTTCATCGTCCACTCACCCTTTACCTATTCGGTACGATGTAAACCCCATCAGACATGATCCTCAACACTCCAAACTTTTTTCACACATTCAGTATACTTTTATCTTATAATTGAATTGATACTTTTTGGAATTTCTCCTTATTTATTTTTTTATAATTGTTTTTGTCCAAAAATGTCCAAAAATTCTCTTTTTTTTAGAAAAACTTACATAACTGAAGAAAAAAATAATTTTTTTAAAAAGTATCAATTCATTTTAAAGAGTAGAATATGAGCTTTAAGATGATATATAAACATAAGAATAAAAACATAGTGAGAGTAAGTTATGATGTACCGAAGTATGACCACTTTGGGAAAATGTAGTCTTGAGATAATTGAGGTTAAACACGACACTTGTAATAACAGCTGACAATGCCTGTAAGAAAGCATAATATTGCATACAATGAATATTTAGACCTAAATGAAGGTTTTAGAAGTTATCTTGATATATTGGTTAGACCAAGTTCCATTAAACGTTACAGTAACATCTGATGGGGGCTCGGTCCAATCGTTGGATGGGACGTCACTGCCGACACCAACCCCGTCAGAATCAGCCTGATCATCATGACTGCAACTAGCCTCAGAATCTGACTCAGAGGATTCCTCCTCTGCACCACTCGACTTGGCATCATCATTTTCACTTGACTCTGCATCATCATTTTGATCTGACTCTGCATTGTCAAGTTCATTTGCTTCTGCCATGTCATTCCTAGACTCACCACCGCCATTCTCATTAGCCATTCTCATTAGCCATTCTCATTAGCCTAATGCCCAGTATATAATAATTATTTATCTGCTTCAGTTGAACCAGCATCAGGGAGAGCTACAGAACTACTGTCTGACAATGGACTTGAGGATTTACTATTTCTTGGGCGCAATAGAGCACTAGAGCTTTCAGAAGTAAACCCTATAGACCTAGGTGGTGAGCTAAATAATTTAGTCTTACTCACCGAGGGACGGGTAGCCTCTGAATCCATCCTTCTTCGTTTAGTAGGTGACTGTTGTTGCCACTGAGTGCCAGGGAACCCTTTAGGGCGCTTTCTACAAGTTCTCCTAGGCGTAGTTTCAAGAAACAACGAGAATAAAGAGAGAGCCACGCGGACACAAGTTCAAGTTCCAATCAAGCAAAAAAAAAAAAAACATCGGCCGTGCGCACTCCCGCCTACTTCTACTACGTAATTGCTTGTTGCTATAGCCACTGAGCCCTTCCTGTGTGCTTTATTTTGAACTATAAAAAGCGTAGGTTTGACAGTAAACAAAGAAATAGTCGATCGATAGAAAGTAACGGTAAGAAATAAAGTGAACGGTTCTCTCCCGGGTGATTCAATAACTGAAACAATGAACTAGTGTGTATAAAAAATATCATTATAAGCTGTAGAAATGTCCAATGGTCTTGAAATTTGGGATCCACATCCAGTAAGCCTGTATCTACAATAATAAAATTTTTAAAAAATAATTTTTTTTTTACAAAAAAAAATGCTTCCAGCCCCCCTATATTGTATGCTTTGTAAAATAAAAAAAAAGTTTTCATGTGAGTAAATTGGTGTGTGGTACATAATGCCCTCCACCCCTCCCTCCCCCACTCAGAAACAACTCCCATCGCCCCTGGCTATTTCACTTTCCCTACCCGATTTTAATTTAACATTGAATTTCTCCATACATTTTTAGTTGGCAATTTACAATTATCACTGAAAAAATAAAAATAAATATGCTATAAGTTAAACAAATCAACAACTAAAACTGCAATTTAGTGTGACTCATTCACAAAATATATAGTAATACATATAAAAAGCCTTTTCTAAAGAACCCTCCTAAAGTTAGATCACACTATTGAACTTAATATCAGTAGGTATCATGAATAACTTTCTCCGTATTTCATTTGTGTGGTATGAGCCTTTGTTTTAACTCATACTTCAAATTTCAGCAGGAAAATCTTGAACATTGGAAACAAAACTGAAATCT
>WLWD01003667.1_pt1 | contig 54217 bp, 22 predicted proteins | sample 6712731 | NCBI WGS metagenome assembly WLWD01 (sample SAMN12718690, study PRJNA576275) | sponge metagenome | isolation source: marine sponge | host: Mycale hentscheli | place: New Zealand: South Island, Marlborough, Capsize Point | collected 2014-11-01 | reverse complement strand
CCCCCCCCAACGTTTTGAACCTCATTTGTTGTTATAGTCTGAATTACTCTATCATTAAAAATTGCACTCTAGTTGGAGTTATAGACAGAGGACAGAACAATTAGAAATTTTGGACATTGTCAAAATTACATAGTGTCTGAATGATAAGAGTTCCTATCTAATCTAGTGTAATGATCACTGCACTGAGAACACACTTCCTCAAGTACATCTTGGTGCTTGTCGTATTGTATCACCCTAATTAAGAAATTATTCTAGCACGTATGTATCTATGTATTTATTATTTATCATTAAATTATGTATTAGTTGTAAATACCTTGGTCTTAATGTTCATTCTCATCTGGGATCTTAACACAATTAGACCATATATTTTGGGCATGCTATTAAAATATAAATGATGTAATAGCTTCATATTTCCTTGTAATAACTAGGAATGTTTTTATTTTGCTGATTATAATATTCAGTGTTGCTGATTATGAGTGCTGATTCAGCACTTTCCACCACAAGTTGTCTTAGGTATGGAAAGCTACATGCTATAGGGATTGTGTAATTATGAGCATAACAGGTAGGTGTTGACCAAAATAAAAAATAATTAGTTTTTATTGTAGCTACTGTTACTGTTACAATGACAATTTGATGTTTTTTTTCCAGAAACTGGCTTTGGGATTTCTTAAATTAATGTGTGAGAATAAGAAATATCCTCTATGTTGGCAATTCCATTTGAAGGTTCCATTAGTCAAAGTGTACAGGGATGCTTTTATAGTTGTGAATGTGATTGAGGTGTCCTTTGGACTCTGTCTATGAACATAATTTGAGCATAATAACTGAGTTCAAGAAGCATAATTACTATAATGATGAGCATTGCTAGCATAGCATAAAAACAAATAATGAGCATAATACCAAAGAAAACTGAAGTAGATACAGTATAGAATGCAAGAGACATGAATTAAAGAATTGCTGAAGTTTATGTAAAGACAAAAAGATAATAAGAGCAAGCAATAATATTTAAAAAGTACTGATTACTTTTTAAATGTTTTAAAGTTATTAAGTTCATACAATACTGAAGACTAGAAAACCTGCAAGAATTAGTTCACACATTAATAACCCTCAGTGCATATGCACTAGGTTTACAGTAGTCAGTCATTCTACTTGCATGGACCACTTGTAGGGTCAGTCAGAACTGATTTATCATAAGCCTGTAAGCAGCAAATTCTATTGTTAGTCTTTTAAAAAAACTCATTGATAACATAGCCAAGTATATAATATGATGTGAAGACAATAATGCGTCTAAATCTGAAAATGGTAGTGATTATGTCTAGTTGTGCATGTAACCTTAACAATTATTCTTGTGATTTTCAGACAAATACATAACTACCAAGCTAGGAGTATACACACTTTGTGAAATTTGGTCATTATAAAAAAAATGAAATGTTTTTACTATTTAGGTTGTTACATATATATTAGTATTGCCACAAAAAATTTTTTTCTTGTGTTAGTAATGTACTTTGTACAGTGTCACATTCATTTTTCACTTTCATCTTGCATGTTGTGCTGTATTTCACCATAAGCAGAACAGCTAACCATGCTAATGTTCTCTTTATTAGAATTCTTCATGGATTTGCCTGAGATATTTGAGTGATCAACAACTTCATACTCTGAATACTTGTTTGCATTTTTGTCATCATGACAGGAAGAAGTAGAAGACTTATTTCTGTACATAATAAAAACGATTTAAACAGTAATATTATTATAGCATTTACTGACCTGTTTATTTTTAAAACCAGCAGAAATATAGCCAATAAAAGTGTAGATATAACAAGTACTGAAGTGGCAGATATCACTATTGCAGCTACAAATGATGTATTACTTTCTCCAGTGTTTCTTGGACATTGGCATAGTTGCTCTGTAACTTCAGTTTGCATTGAATTATCTGAAGGCATATAAATACATACATATCAATGCTGCACTAACACTACTACAAGTGACGATGTAATTGTCTTTTAAGTAATAGCTATTTATTGCTATATTTAAAGACAGTATGTTATGCTATTAGGTAGTTTAGTATAGCAAAGTCATTTTAAAGTGGAGTATTGTAAAGTATAAGCTCCCTATTTGTTTCATAAAGTATGTGCTATATTAAAATTGTTACATTTTAATTCTATACGATAGCCGTATTAGTTTCGTCATTAGGATTAACGTAATATGTATATTAAAGGGACTGACTTTAAATTGCTAATAATATATACATGTATGTCTTTTATTTCACATAAAGTGTAATAGTACACTTCTTATTGTGATATATCGTTTCAAATAGTCAAATTTATTTTTGAATTTTTAAAATTTGGGAAATACTCATTTAGATTAGGCATCGTAAAATTTCCTGAATATGGAAAAAATGTACTAAATTTGAATACTTAGTCAGCTTTTAACTATAAGCACACCACTAGTTTTATCTTGGATTTGTGTATAAGTATTACATTGGATACGACACTTACATTAACTGGACTGTTGTAATGTATTCATTTATGTGTGGTGAGTACTCAAGAAAACAAGAGTCTTAGGGTATTATTTTGCTTAAGCAAAACTAGTTCTAGTAAAATGGGAGGATGGAGCTAAGATCATTAGGTGTTCAAGCCATAATGTTGTATTCTATTTTGTATTATAACAGTTCCTGGGCATAGCTTGAAGGCAACTAAATTAAAGAATGCATGCAATAAGCTACAATGGGCTGTTTAACTAAAGACATGTTTTAGCCTACTAAAATCTAGAAATGACATTGATTTATCTCAATTCTTCTCTAAGTAAACGAATTCAAAAGGTAAAAACCATTTGAAGTTCTGTATTTATGCTGATCTTGCATAACTTAACCTATGTCACACCTGTTTATTCAAAAGAGAACTATAAAAGATATCTTATTGCCAATTTATCCATTACATAACTTTTAATAATGTTTAATGTGTGAGAAAGAATTTGCTGAATCAAATTTTTCAATCTAACTATAGTGATAGTTTTGCTATACTCACAGATCAAGTGAACATGTGAGAGTGAATATTTTAACGGATTGAGCAAATTCTTTAAAAAATGTTTAGTAACCTATTACTCTTTTTACTATTTCAGACAATTTTAAAGTTAGTCTACGACTTATCATAATATAAACTTACACTAAATCTAATAACCCTTTCATTACATTATGTTTCATTGAATTTACCTGTTGGTAAAGTCCTTGTAGATGCAATATGTGATGTCTGACTCTCTTGATTGTTAATAGCTGTGACTGTTACTTCATATGTACTATCTTCTTGTCGATAATATTAATAAGAAAAATTTTTTTTTTTAATAATAATAACTACGAACATAATAGAGTTAACACAAGTAAGAGTATTATTATAACCATAATAATAATAATATATGGAAAATTATACTTATGTCTCTAAGTGCATAAAAGTTATAAACAACCAAATTTGAATAAATAAATAAAAATTGTAAGTAAATTTTATTACGACTACTCTCATTCAGACACAAGTAATTTCATTTTATGAACAGTCATTCATTGACATATATAAGTAATTTCAATTTTTGAACTGCAAGTTGTTTATACCATATACGATTATATTATCACAAGCATACACACTTGTTATATAAATGTTTTAGCTTACTTGTAATCATCAGTTTAAGTGTTTCACTTCTTCTAACATACATGTTATTGTTCACATATTCTGAAGTGGCCATGTATTGACACTGGTACAATGAATAATTTTCAGATGGAGATAATGAAGTGAATTGAATCTGATTCTGATTAACAGTTCGTCTTTGATTAGACATAACTTGTGAGTTGTTTCTGAACCAAGCGTAAGATGGATTAGTGAGGCTCAAAGAATTAGGAAGTTGTGTAATATTACAAGTGAGAGTGTAACTTCTTAAGGCAGTAGGTGGACCATTAGACTCCATTATACTTACTGCTACATTGGGAACTAGAATAACGATCAAATTGTTTCTTAAGTCTATACATGCAAATAATGAGTGACCACTTACCAGATACTGATAATGTAACAGAAGCTACTATTGAAAGCATTCCTAATGTAACACTGTTGGGCCACAAGAATGACTTTTCCTTATCCTCGTAGTCCAACTGGTAGTGCCGCCACCAGGGATAATGTTTGTTGAAATGATGTAGGTGTATAATTGTTATTTAAAAACACAAATACACACTGTACACTATTATTATAACAAAATCCAACGACTTGACAATGCTGGCTCCTTTTTATAGGTAGCCAGCACTTCCGTCGGCAAATATTTAACAACCAATGAAAATAAAGATATTAATGATACATAATTTAAAGTTCGTGAGTTTATGTTCGATACTGAAGTTTGTCGTGAAATAGTACTTTGCGCATGCCTGTAAATATGAGTACGTGGGCCCAACATCTCCCCCTTTCTAGTTAACGTCTGTCCTCGGACGTTCTTCAGAATTTTCTTTTAAAGAGCTCTTCCAAGCTTGTCTAGACATGCCATCTGCATTGCCATTACTTCTGCCTGGTCTATATTTTATAGTGAAATCTAGTCCCTGCAATCTTAATGCCCACCTACACAATCGCTTGTTTGCAAATGTAGCTGATCTCAAATATTCCAAAGCTCTATGATCTGTTTGAATTGTGAATTGGTGACCATCCAAATATATTTCAAAATGTTTTACACTTTCCACCACTGCAAGACATTCCAACTCAGTAGCAGAATATCTGGTTTCTGCAGCTCTCAGCTGACGAGAATAAAATGCCACTGGCAATTCCTGCTCATTCCTGCAAACACTTAAACAACTTCCAATACCATCACAAGAAGCATGTCTCTCCTCAGTCCACTCTACTGTCAGGGGTGCTTCCTTCCTTGTAGCATCGTGAAGTAACTTTGCACAATCAGCAAATCGTTCGATAAATCGTCTATAATAGCTTGCAAGACCTAGAAATGATCTCAACTGTACCTTTGTTTCTGGAAGTTTATAATTTCTTAATGCTTGTATTTTTGCTTCTGGAACTTCCACTTGACCATTACCAACCAGATGACCCAAATACTCCAGCTTAGATTTCGCCCACAGACACTTGGATGGCTTGGCTGTCAGCCCAGCTTGCTGCAAACTCTTCACTACAGCTGAAATGTGATGTTGGTGATCCTTCCAAGATTGAGAGTATATGAGAATATCATCAATATAGGGTGAAGCAAACTCAATCTGCTTAACTAACACCACTTCCATCAGCCTTTGAAAAGTTGTCGGTGCATTCCTTAATCCAAATGGCATCCTTGTAAAGTGAAACTTCCCAAATGGTGTAATAAATGCTGTCTTCTCTCTGGCTGACAAGGTCAATGGAACCTGATAGAAACCTTTGCTTAAGTCCATCTTGGAAAGAAATACTGAGTCTCCAACTTGGCATATCAAATCTTCAATTTTGGGCATAAAGTATGGATCAGGCACAGTTACAGAATTTAACTTACGATAATCTACACACACACGAATAGATCCATCTGGTTTCACAATAGGCACTATGGGAAATGACCATGGACTAGTAGAAGATACAATAATTCCCATCTTTTGTAAAATATTAATCTCCTTCTTCACTCCTTCTCTTTTGGCTTGTGATAAAGCATATGGTGGTATTCTTATTGGCTTTGTATTCCCTGTATCTATGTCATGACTGCATACATTGGTCAAACCTGGATCATTAGTAAAAACAGTTGACATCGACTCCAAGAAATGGTTGAGTTCCTTCTGTTGTACTGGATTCAACTGATCACCTCTTAGCAATGGAGTAAGTTCATCCTCATCAGGGTCTTCTGCTATTACTATCACTCTCAATACTTTAGTTTCAGCTTGTTTGTATGGCTTAATATGGTTGACATGAACAACTCGTTTCTTCTTTCTGGTTCCTCCAGGAAATCCAAGTTCAACATTAACTCTGCTAACTTTTCTAAGAACTTCAAAAGGACCCTTCCAGGCTGTGTCCAATTTCCCTAACATTCCTGGAGAACGAAGCAAAACCATATCTCCTTCATTAATTTGTCTTACTTGAGTTTTCTTGTCATGTTGTTGCTTGGCTTTGGCTTGTGCCATCAATCCATTATCATACATTATATCTTTAATCTTTTCCAATCTATTGTTAAGTTCCTCCATCCATTTAGTCACATTAAAAGACTTCTTTTCAATCGACATCCATCCTTCCACCACTAGATCCACTGGTGAACGCATATTAACTCCGTGTAAAATTTCGAATGGAGAGTAGCCAGTAGAACGATTTGGAACAGCTCTAATAGCATACAGACAAAACTTAATTTGATCTGGCCAATCCAATTTGCTGTCTATTGCTTTCCTCAACATGGGCACTAAAGTTCCATGAAAACGTTCCACACATCCATTAGACTCTGGATGATAAGATGAGGTATGGATCTTGTCAATTTTTAACTTTTGACAAAGCTCAGTCATCACTCTGCCAGTAAGGTTTGATCCTTGATCTGACAATATCTGCCTTGGCAGTCCATGACGAGCAAACACCTCAAGTAGTCCTTCAGCTACTTCTGTTGCACTAGCAATCTTCAATGGCAAAGCCTCTGGATACCGTGATGCTAAATCAATGACAGTCAGTAGATACTTGTAACCTGCCTTTGATCTCTGGAATGGTCCCACTAAATCTATAGCGATTTTTTCAAAAGGCACTGTCATTATAGGAATCTCCTCCATTGGAGCTCTAGGTGCTCTAGCTCTGGCTTCTTTCTGACAGATGTCACAACGAGTGCACCACTCCACAATATCTTTGTGAATACCAGGCCAAGTTACAATTCTCTTCAGCACTGCTCTAATCTTTTTGGTCGAAAGATGGCCATTATGGTCATGAGCAAGCTGCAACAATTGTTGTCTGTGACCTGCAGGTACTACTAATTGCTGATAAGATTCTTCAAGGTCATTGCATGCAGTTTTCTTGAGAATTCCATTGTCCCAATAAAAACCATCTTTATCTTCATCAGCTTTTTTTTTCCACTCTTGCAAAGTAATATCCGCTTTTGTATCTTCTGCGAACTTTTCTCTGTCTGATTCTCCTGGCATAACAATTGGACATTCCAAAAGCAAATCATTTTGCTCCATTGAAGATTTGTTTATCTGATCATTGTTTTGTATTAATTCAATAGCAATTTCTTCTGGCTTCTTTGGTTGCAATCCATCATTTTTCTCTACCATTTTATCATCAATTTCTTTCTTTTCTTCTGCTGCTGCTTGAGCTCTGGTTATATTCACTACCGCTGATTGAATGTCTCCTTGTGATGATAAGTTAATGAGATCTTTTAATTCTGGACTGCTAAGTTTGACACTTAGTAAAACTCCGGCTGCCGTTGGATCATTTGGGATGACAGCTGCTGTTCGTACTAGCTTTAAGTGACCAATCACTATTTCTACTTCAGCCATCGGCCTACGTGTACCTTGAGCATTGTCAAACCCTCCAACAATCTTGTAGTCTCCAGTCAATTGGTAATCATCTACAAAGTCACTCTGTATAACAGTTACATCAGCTCCTGTATCAACACAGACATCAGTTTCTTGTCCATTAACCATACCTCGAACAATATTGTTACCGTCTAGTCTTCGACTAGATGGTGGTACAGTAACTCTGTTATTTCTTTCCTTTGTGATCTGAGTTCCTCTTTGACTTTTATCTGGACAGTCATATGATTTGTGTCCAGATTTGTTGTAATGATAGCATATAATTCCCTGGGTATGTTTTCTTTCATTCGAATCCCATTCATTTGTCCTTGTGGATGTACTTGAAGCTGTTGTGTTCACAGTCGTCTTTCGATCATTGTTATATCCCGGGTTTACCAGCTTTCTGGGCTTGTACTTTATTGCTTTGCCGTGTGCCTCTTCATAATTTCTGAGCACATCAATGAGTTGGAAGCAATCTTGAGGGTCAAATCTTTTGACATAGGCCACACACTCTGAAGTGTAGCAGTTGAGTATGTGAAGCTTGAGCATCTTCCACCTAAACTGTGCTAAGTCTAACCCTGTCCACAGCCGTGTAAGAATAGTTGTTGACTTTTGTACTACTTCTTCTGGAGAAGAATTAAAATGTGTGAAACAGTCCCAGAACTGGTGAACATAATGCTCATGACTTAAGCCTACTGCAGCTAATAAAGCATTTTTTGTGGCTTGGTAAGACTTTTTCACGTCTTCAGGAATAGAATGCGTGAAAACTTGTGCTGGTCGACCAGAAAGTACTTTAGTTAGATATTCTACCCATTGATTATTTGGTATTTCTTCTTTCTCCAAAATTGTTTCCAGACGTATAAGAAATGAATCTAGCTGGTCTCTGTCAGTAAATTTTGGCAAAGAATTAGCAATAAGTATTTTTTTGTTTCTTTTGAGCTCTGCCTCTCGATATGTTTCATTTCTTTCTTCCTGAGCAGTAAAGAGTTTCTCCCATCTCTGTTCCTGCTCTTTATGGTCCTTCTCTTCTTTATCACGCCTCGCTTTGTCCTCTTCAGCTCGGTTTATTTCTTTTTGCATTAATAAACTCATCATTTTCGTTAGTGCTTCTAGCGTATCTATAGTTTTATCCTTTTCTCGATTCCCTTCGCGATACTTGGTAGCCTCTGCCCCCGGTATAACTTCGTCTTCCGCCGTTCTGCAATCGAGTAGCTCAAGGGCATCGTCGTCTTGGTCGTTAGACACAATTGTGTCCGTTTCGAAATTCGAAATTGTCGTAGTCAAATTCGAAATAGCAGTTTTCTTGCGTCGTTTCGACCTTTTGGACATATTGGCACCCTCTGACGTGAGCTTCCTGAGGGAGATCACCACTGTCCGCTGTCCTGTTCTGTCACCGTTTCCTGTTGAGTCAATGGCTCAGTTATCCGCAGAATTAGGGCCCCTCGACTTCTTAAAATTAATTGTCGGCCAATTTTAATTTGTGAATTTGTCCGCAGACTCTTTTTTTTGACTTATTCTTCTCGATGGCTGATCTGTCCAAGACCGCTGCCACCAAATGTTGGGCCACAAGAATGACTTTTCCTTATCCTCGTAGTCCAACTGGTAGTGCCGCCACCAGGGATAATGTTTGTTGAAATGATGTATTGTTATTTAAAAACACAAATACACACTGTACACTATTATTATAACAAAATCCAACGACTTGACAATGCTGGCTCCTTTTTATAGGTAGCCAGCACTTCCGTCGGCAAATATTTAACAACCAATGAAAATAAAGATATTAATGATACATAATTTAAAGTTCGTGAGTTTATGTTCGATACTGAAGTTTGTCGTGAAATAGTACTTTGCGCATGCCTGTAAATATGAGTACGTGGGCCCAACAAACACGACAAGTAATATCACTATTATCCTGAGATTCACGTAATCTTCCCAGTGAATAATCTTGACTATACATATGCTTAGTTGTACTTGATGTTGTTATTGCTTGAGCACTGCCAGTTGATGGCGTCCAGGTGAAGCTAGGAGTACTCTGTACTGACAATGTTGCTGTGCACTGCATAGTCAGACTATTACCAGCTATTCCTGCTGCAGGAGTAAGAGCTACTACAACTAAAGCACAGCACACAGAAAGCAAAGTGTATTAATTTACACATATCATACATGAAAAAAATGTAGTGTAAACATCTTCATTATTCACTTATGATTACAATCATAGGATGTTAACGAAATAATTACAGGTCTATATGAAAATTTTATATACGTTAGTCGGATCGGCTTGTACTTAAGGTTTTTAAAATTAAAGTTTGAAAACAGTATTATTTCTATATAGCATAACAAAAGTGTGGTAGAATACCTACCACATTCCTATAAACCACACCCCTGAACACTCCCACTAGAAACACTGAACACATCACATTATCTCCCTGCTGCTTCCACCACAAAAAGTATTTTTAAGCTACTTGGCTACCTAATATCAATGACAACATTTATCTCCAACTTCCCATTGCATCATTCCTGTGTCACCAGACTTTCATTGAGCATGCCCAGACTAGTTTTATATTATAATGGCTGGTGTGAGCATGTATTTCTCAGTGTTATGCTTAAGTACAACTACCACACTTAACTCTTGTGAACCTTCTGTTCTGCTTTAAACAGCAGCAGCTGGCTAGCTAAGGGCCTGTGAAAGGGTTCTGTAAGTGCTCTCTGATACTCTGGTGGCAGCCAACTTGGTTTTCTCCCTGCTGCTTCCACCACAAAAAGTATTTTTAAGCTACATGGCTACCTAATATCAATGACAAGTAATTTCTGCACATGAGTAGCTAATGTATTCTATGCTTAATAATGTAAGGACACTACATTACCAAGTACGATTAATTATTTTACTTCAATATTGCTTTGTAAGTAAAACATCATAAACCAAACTTTAAAACAATTAAACTTAAATCTCAATATCAGCTTTAAATAGCATGTTGATCATTACACTGACTTAATAGTTGGCATCAACTGCAATTATAAATGATCAATTTTCCATTGATGGTGTTATTTATGATATGAAAATGGCTTCTTAATGCTTACAAACAGCAGCTATAAACAACAATACTTCTACTTTAACTACAGCAAATCAGTCCTTTCATGAATCAGGAATTTTTTGTATTGATTATACATCATATGATATACTAGTGAAGTAACCATCAAGAGCTCAAGAGCTAGTTTTTTAAATTTGCATCATTATCTAGTTCATTTTTTATCAAGTTATGCTTTAGTATTTGTCAAGTTGCTGCCCATAAATGTGCTGTAGTTTACAAAAGTAATGTGGTTGGCATGGTTTTATGACGGTATGGGGAAAGTTATCATATACAGTTAGACAAAATGTGAAGGATATCCCTAGGTCCCAGAATAAATAATTTTGAAATAATGAAGTTATTATACTCCTACTTGTGTATAAGTAAATATATAAAGATAACTTGTTAATACATTCACAGACAACTAAGATTGATGGTTCAAGTGATTGTGTTAGTTTTCAATCCCAAGTTTGCTTATAATAACTGTTGCTTACTATCAAACTTGACTGTGAATTCTAAATTAGTTTATTCTCTGCTGAGCCAGAGTCAGCTCATTAATAGTATGGGACACACCCTATTCATGAATTTTAAGTTATAATTGTTGTTGTTTTTTTGGGAAATGATAGTCCCAAATTATGTAATCTCCTCGTCGCCACAGTTTAACACAGTTTCCGTTACACTCCCCCTTTAAGTAATGATCGCGTTCAATTAAAATATCGATTGGAGGTATTCTACTGCAGACGGTTAATCTTCTCGAGAATCTTTAAAATTTTCCCAATTCATTAGTGATACTGGAGGAACAGGAATATGGGCACCAGGCAAACCAGTATACTGATTCGCTAAGTATCCAGTTTCCTAACAGGCATCAAATGTGCTCAGTGTAACTCAGTTAGCTGACATACTCAATGACACCAGGAAATCAAACTTTGTGTCAGAGAACTTATATGTATGTTCTTTTTGCTAACAGGTACCTCAGCAATGTAAATAACTTAATTCTACTTCATAATGATCATTGTAATAATATTGTTCATTGATGTAGGAACAGGTGGGTTCCAATAAGATACACCCTGAAGTGTTTGAAAGACTCAACAATGACTGGGCATTCCAGCTCAGTGGCAGAATATTTCTCTTCATGAAGCTTAGTCTGCCTGCTGAAGTAGGGCACCGGTAAGTCTGCACCATTCCTACAAACAAATAATACACCACCCACACCAAGGAGGAGGCATGACATACCAATCATCAATTTTCGGCATAATAAGAGATAAGTGATTAGCAATAAGAGAGAGAATGTGATTAAAATCTGATATCACAAGAGATGACCATGAAACATTATTTGGTGATAAAGATTCAGAAGTTGCAGCTGGTAATGATTTTGTATGAGTAGAGGTAGATGTGCATGCATGTGGAATGTTGATACCATTTGCACTAACCACCATGCCAAGAAACTCCACGGAAGGAGCTACCCAGACACATTTGGTGGGTTTAATGGTGATTCCAGCTTTTTTGATCAAACTCAAAACTGAATGAACATGATCAGATAAGTATTGTGACTATGGTTTAGAAATCACATCATCAATATAATGTGTAGAACAATAAGACACTGAAGACAGGCACTGTGATGTCAGGGATTGAAAATGAAATGGGGCATTTTTTAAATTGAAGGGTAAGCAAAGATAGCGAAATTTTCCAATGGTGTGATGAAAGTAGTCTTATCACTAATTTTTTTTACAATGGGAATTTGATGGAAACTATTGTGAGTATCTTCGAGAGTATCACGCGCCACCTAACTTAGCAGTGACTTCCTCTACTGTAGGCATATAAAATGGTAATGAAAGAGTAATGGAATTTAGTCTACAGTAATCCACAACAAACTTTAACACAACAGCTTTTAAACCTAACTGGAATTGATTGGAATGCCCATACAGCAACACTTGACATCTTGAGCCCACGCAGCATCTAGTTCAGCCTTGAATTGGTCTGGTATGCCATTAGGGACGCGATAAGGAGGCAATTTGATAGGTACTATCACTTCTGAACAAACAAATATTAGTCATACCAGGTACAGAGGAGAAAGTATCTTTGAATGTAGACAAATCAGATTGAAGTTCTTTAGACTGAGAATCAGACAAATGAAACAATGAGTCTGGCAAGCAACAATCATCACACTTATCGTAATAACGACAGCATGATTAATGATCATGAGTTCCTCAACATATGCTTCAAGTGGTTAATATGAATTGAAAAATGTAGTGCTATAAAAAGACCACTGACTTAGTAACTATGAATACAAACTTAGTATTCAATATGGGATCTAGTGTGTTGCATGGTCTTATAATTTTCATTTTGTTATATTTTCTTGATAGCTAGCTATATAAACATGAGAAATTCTCCCAAGTAGAAAAGTTTGAAAGCATGAGTTGCTAATGCCTGACATTTATAGTTTTGACTGTTCAGGAGTTGTTAATTCTTGAGCTGGAAGTTGGTATGGGGTTGAAACCAGAGACAGCACAAGCTATTCTTCTTCAGCAAGTTTGTGCCCTGTGCCTAGTGTGAGGCGAGCAACCAGTGGCTTTGCCGGTATGGTAGATCTCGCACAAGCAGATAACATGGTCTGCTTCTTTAGGTTTAACTTATGATGAACAAATTTTCCCAAGACAACTTACAATGCATATATATGGGATGACTGATACAGATTGTGGTGATTCTGGAAGGATCATGAATATAATAAGGTGATGTACACATGTTAGTTTGTTGTTCTTTAAAGACTTCTACTTGTTCAGTTTGCTAGACCTGAACATTGACAACATGTTTTACGTTCCATAATTCTCACTGTGAGGGTTGTGGAGTCTTACATTGGATATATCATATAGATGCCACTATATCATTTTTATTGCTCTATTATAATTGCTAGCTACCTAAGAAATCATCAAAATCTTAACAAATAATGCTCAGTATACAATAAAGTATTTTACTGTTTTTGTTGTGTCGACTAATCTGTGCTCCAAACATAGCATGCAAAGTATTGTATTACTTACCCTTTATTACCCTTCCCAATACTAGTGATCAGTCTCTTGCTCTGAGACCCTTTACCAATCAAAGGAGATGACCAATTTTGCATTGAATTTAGAGATTGCATTATAGACACAAATTTAAAAGCATGAGTTGCTAGTGCCTGACATTTATAGTTTTGACTGCTCAGGAGTTGTAAATTCCAGAGCTGGAAGTTGGTATGGGGTCGAAGGACCAGAGACACCACAAGCTATTCCTAGCTTCAGCAAGTTTGTGCCCCATGGCTAGTGTGAGGCGAGCAACCAGTGGCTTTACCGGTATGGTAGATCTCACACAAGCAGGTAACACGGTCTGCTTCTGTTAGGTTTAACTTCTGATGAACTAATTTTCCCAATTTTAGTCTACAGTAATCCACAACAAACTTTAACACAACAGCTTATAACCTAACTGAACTTAGAATGCATATACAATGGGATGACATGATACAGATTGTGGTGATTCTGGAAGGATCATCACTGGACAAAAACTTGAATTTCTTGTTGCAGTAGTCTAGGACCTGGGTCATGTTTGTATGCATTTCATTTAGCGGAGGATAACTCAACTGTTTTAGGGTAATATGAACCCTACGAACAACATGGCATATGTGCCAAATAGTGTATCCGCTGTGAACATGTCGAAAAATGACCACGCCCCCTTTTTCTAAGGTAAAATAGCTATATCTTCTACTTCGTTGAGGCTACAGACTATCTGAAGAGCTCAAAATGTTCAGAATGGCCATGCTTAGGAGGTCATCAAAAAATAAAACTTTGTAACTTGATATTTTACATGATTTTACACCACCACAATACCCAGATTGGCCATCTTCCAGGCTTTGGCATGTATCAGAGTTAAAAAGTAACAAATTTCTTAAAAATGGTGATCAGTAATATATATGAGAAGTGTTCATTCTACAATAGGGTTTTTACAACAATCACTTCCTTTACACTTGCAGTACTTGCAGCACTTGATCTTGGCTACTCTGCAGGGACACCCATTCTTGTGAGCATATTTTTCCACACGTGCAGGGATCCAGCAGGCCTTCAGGCTTTGAAATCACTATTTCAGGAAGTAGTAAACTGCCCCTTTTTATGAAACCATAGGACTCAGCATCCAAAATGGTAGTGGCGTCTTTAAATGGGGCTTGGATCCACAACTGGTGCTGATAATAAGCTCTATGGATGTGCTTCCTGGCGTTGGCTGAGGTACAAGTGGCTTTCTCAAAGTCCATTTTGAGGGCATTGCTATTGAATGCAGCAAGGTGCAGGTCATCAAATGTCTCCATGTCTGTAGATGGTTTCAGACACTTAACTAAGAATGTCTCTGCCATCAGTACCGCACTTTCTGTGAGCTGTGGATTATCAAAATCCAGTATCAGGGAAGAACTTCCTGGGTTACGGATGGCTTTCAGGACTGCGAGTTTAGTAGATACTTTACTGGTGGTATCACACCCAGTCTGCGCATGGAGTGTTGGGAGACACTTCGTAAGCTCATCTCCCAGAGCTGCACAATTGCTTGGGTATGTAAAGCAGACAGCGTCTCCATACAGCTCGATGATGAGCTGTTTGACTGCTCTGTTTGACACCATTCCAGCTGAACCTTCATTTAGCCTATCTCTTATGGAAGTGAGACTGTACACTGATCTACTGAAATCAAGCTCAAGGGCCAAAAATCGGGCTTTGAAGGAATCATCTGTGGCTGTGACTGAATCTTCCATTTCAAGGTTTTTCATCATTTCTTCAATTCTATCCTGATATTTATTGAAATAACCTTTGCGACAATGATTATGATATAAGATATCAGCAGCATAAACATCACCTACATCACATATTGCGGCAGTTTCTGTGTACACATGGTCTCTGAACAGTACACCTGCATTGAGTAACTTTTGTGCCATTGGTTTTTCAGATACCCTGTACAGTGTGTGTATAGTCTTCTGTCGAACTGTGATGCGATCTGCACTACAAAAGATGCAGATATTTGAGGGTACATTGGGCTTAAATCTCTTGCTGCGTCGCTCAGATACATCTATGCCAGGCTCCTGCTGGGATAGTTCTGCCTGTTCTAAAGGATGGCTGGTTACGATATCAAACCTAGCCATTTCTCTTTGAAAAGTGGTGAAGTAGGTCGGAGTAACATTGTCTTGCTTGCAAAAAAAGCGGAGAGTAGTGACTTGAGTGCCACAACTCTCCGCTTTTTTGGCAAGCAAGACAATGTTACTCCGACCTACTTCACCGCTAGAGAGGTATTCGGATCGCTTCTTCTTCTGGCATAGAGTGCACTTGTTGAGATTGGTAGGCTTAAGTCCAGCACAAGGAGCAGTAAGATGTACCTCATCCTGAGAACACAAGTTTATAATGATTGCATGCCACCAAAAAAGACTTCCCCTATCCTGAAACACATGGTAGAACATATGGTAGCTGGTATAACTTACCATTGCCTTATTCTTCACAAAGTTAGATACCCTCTTTCTATTCAGACTGAATGTAACCTGCAAAAGCCTGCAAAAGCCTGCAAAATGCCCTGTAGCAGCTTCCAGCAATGGAGGTTAGCATACCCCTGTACTGTTTATACCTACATGTACATGACCCTGTGAACTGTAAATTGTAGGGTGTCCGCCAATGTTTTAGCTACTCTTCTCATAAAATATCAAGTTACAAAGTTTTACTCTTTTATGACCCCCCATGGCCATTCTGAACATTTTGAGCTCTTCAGATAGTCTGTAGCCTCAACGGTGTAGAAGATACTGCTATTTTACCTCAGAAAATGTTTTGGCATGTTCGCAGCAGATACGCAATTTGGCACATACGCCATGCTGTTCGTAGGGTTCATATTACCCTAATTATTTTCCGCTAAATGAAATGCATACAAACAATACCCAGGTCCACTACAGTATTTATGGTTGAAATGGAGTGATAAAAGGAGCTTTTAATTTCATGTGTAAATGAAATGTGATATTTAAGATAGAATTTCAAATAGAGGATAGTACTAAATACCAGGTACTTGACATTTAAGAAACATCACATTTGAAGTACAATTTTCCAGGTACCTGACATCTCATGGCAACATGGCATTTTATGTAGAACTTTAGGTACCTGAAATTTAATGATCTTGTGAAATTTTGTATGGAATTCCAGGTTCCTGACATTCAAAGATATTTGGTATTTCATGTAGGTCAGGTAGCTTAAATGTAATGATCATGTGACATTTCATGTAGAATCTAAGGTTGTAATATTTGTAATAATTTAGGGAATTTTTTTATATACTTGATAATCAATCATAATCATTTTACATCAAATAACAAAAAAAATAGTATGTAGTATCACTGGGCAGTGGAGTAGGAAGATGAAAAATATTGGGGGGGCAAAATGGTAGGTCTGCTGTGCGATATGAAAAAACAATAATTGAAGCTTTATTAGTTATTTTATTGGTCTATTAGCCACAATAAATTATTCTAAATTCCAAAATTTTAAACTTTTTGGCACATTATCCAATGCTTTAATCAGTAGAAATGATTAAAAAAAGGTATAATAGAAGCACTAAACAGCTTTTGATAACAGTATTTTATAAATTCTTGCCAGAATTATATTTACTGTTAGTATTACAAATTAGTGCCAGAATTATTGGGGGGTAAAACCCTCATTTACCCCCCACTAAAAATATTGGGGGGTCCTGTGCCCCCCCTACCCCCCCTGTTCCTACTCCCCTGCTGGGGCGAAATTGCCCATGCTGGAAACTGAGATGGAGCCGATCTGTTTGATGGCACTTCCTACAAAATTATTTGCTTAGTTTGCCTTCTAGATCTTCATAAACGTTGAGTCCAGATCTATGAAGAAGTCGGTGACATTAGGCGCTCGCCAAACTAGATGCTTCACATATAACTCGTCCTCATCACCACTCTACTCACTGGACATCATGCTGACATCGAGCACAGACAGCCACTTCTTTTTGTCTGGTTCACTATACTTCCGTGTCGCAAACACACTCTTTCTCTCCTGCAGTTTCTATTACAAAACAAAACAATAAATATGTACCTGCAACTGATCCTATATTAGTTTATTACTCCACGTGCACTGACCTCTATCTCATGCGACTTAAAGTCAGGATTAAGGCCCCGCACTTCAGCCACCAAAATGTCTGTTACCCGCCTGTTTTCGTCACTCCGCCATTCACATCTGCTAGCAATTAAAATTTTCAGTAAAATTACAATATCAAACTTACTTTTCTCCAAAATGATATCCACTGAACTCCTCACGATCATCCAGCAACATTTTGTATGTTTTGCGGGTTTCTGACTAAAAAAAAAAAGTGTTCTGAATTGGGAAAATAAATGAACTGAAATGGCAACAAAAAAAATACGTTAATATAAAATAATAAAAGCCAATACATGGAAAAACATATGTTGCTATCTTTTATTATTAAACAATTCCAAGTATATTGTCCTTTCTTTTCTCAATTCAGGACACAACTATTAGAATTGCACTTATGTATTGCTGGTTTTTTAAGTCCCTGTAGAACTACCCTTTACCAACTAACAAATACTAATAGTTGGTAAAGGGTATTCCTACAGAGACTTACAAAATCAGCAAAAATTAGTAAAGTTCTAATAGTTGGTAAAGATAGAGTTACATAGACCTATGCAGTAATGATGAATTACTAATTAGCGAGCGAGCGAGACACTATAAAGTGGTGTAGAATATTATACATGTAGGGATGTACGTATGTCATTTATACTTTGACCTCAATCTCACCACAGTAGCCATTGACAAATCGTGTCTCCAATTCTCTTAGAGTTCGAGCACGTACAAGGAGTTCCATTTCTATTCGAGTTAGTGGCAGTGGTGAGTTAATACACTAGGTATAAGCCCTATCAACAGTATTAATTTGAAAATCATTGTCCACTAGACCACAAAGGTAAGTCTTGCGTAGGTATGTTCAGTTATGTAAAGGTATTGTGCATTACACTACTACTTAGAATATCACAAAGAAAACGTTTAAATAACTTAACTTTTTTTTTGTTTTCAATTCAAACAGTTGGCATTGACTCCCCTTTACCATATATACATAATTTAAAAACTCATGACTTTTTTTTTGTAGTTTGAGTGTTAGAAGTACAAATCAATTGTTTAACAATAGTGTAATTTTAGGCTCGCTCGCCATTTGTACTCAAGCACATCACTAGTAGTTTATGAAGCTAAGTATTTGCATTAATAGCAATACATTGAAAAAAGTCATGTACCACAATTTCGCACAGAAACAAGGACCGCAATACTTGAAAAAATAAGCCAATGCTAATAATAGTCTATTTCACAGACTACTGCAGAAACCAGATTGACAGAGAACTAGTTGAGTACTATAACACTATTGGCAGCAGTATTAGAAACTTAAGCATGAAAATATCCATGAATGACTCGATCAGCAAGTATGACATCACAATTCACATCTGATGATGATATTGTGGACTCAATTCAGGACATTCGTTCAAATACAGACTGCGCAGTTGATGGAGATGATGATACTGAGGAATCAAGGTTAGGAATATCATTGCTGTCAAAATAAGCCCATGAAACTTAATGTACTGAAATCTTTTTGAACAGCATGATGAAGCAGATTTTGATTTTGTCATGAAAAATCAATGAAAATTGATAAAACTGTTCAAAAGTATGCCTCATAGAATATTATGAGACAGAGAGATTGCTGAAATTTTTTTAAACAACAATACTCTAAACTACTATGCAATATTGTGTAGCTCAATGTATACAAGTTTGATTTATTTTTTAAATTTTATTTAGCTTCGTCCCCTTAAGCTTATGCTAACAAGACTCTACTGTAGGATACAAACAAATATAGCATTACTAGCTAATAGTTGGTATTACACAGACTTGAAAAGTAATAATGGATTGCAATGCATGTGGAAATAAGTAAATATAGCTAAATATAGCATAATCTCACTCCTCTAGAATGTTTTGACTTAGAAAGTGTTTCAGCCACTTACAGTGATTAGCTCTAACCAGTGCTGCTATAGAATACAAGTATAAAACAACATTAGGTGACCAGGTCAATGTTGAATAATGATAATCCCACACAGACTAGCATAGTAATAAGGTATTAAAAATACATGGAGAAAAGGGTACGTAGTTTAGTTAACACAGAATACACAAGGTGGTTTAATTTAACGGAACCCAAGATACCCTGCCTCCCTCCCTCTCTCTCTCACACACACACCATAAAAAAAAAAGACGTTTGCATTATTATGGGAAAATAACATACAAAATAAAGTTTAGAGTTTAGGCAAAACAAGTTGGTACAGGGTGTCCAATATTATTAATGGGAAAGAATAGTCATGCACAGACATTTAATAATGAATCGCAACCCAGAGAAATAAAATAATCTTAGACAAATTGTTGAAAAAAAGTCAATGCTTATTGTTGGTAAAGGGTAGTCTTACACAAACTCATGGATGGCAAAACAGAAATAAGTCAAGTTTGTTCTCAGACTTGTGCATCAACAATTAAAGGTTAATAAGTCAATACTATTAGTTGGTACTAGTAGTCTTAAACAATAAGCTATAATTATCATTATGAAAACTAGTGTTGTAGAGCTATGTTCAACTAATCAAAGTTATTGAACCTTGCTGAACTCTACAGAGTTAGTTATGCATACTTATAAGAAGAAAAAAAAGTGGCTTTGGACGCTTACTTTTCCCAATATTATCTTACTTGTATATATTATGACAATACTTTCGTAGTTTCAGTCGTAATTGAGGGGGGGAAATGGATGTATCTGACTGTTTTTTCTCTCCCTCTTTCATTAGTCTAGATCTAACCTTGGTACTTGCAACTAGGATACAAAAACACAGCATAGGGTTATAGTATATTAGGGGGGAGGGGCTGGTGTGCCTCGTTAGTTCGAAAAAGCTTGAGTATTAATTCTCTTAAATGTGGCTGGCTGCTGCTGGGATATTGATGATGGCTAGTAAAAACTCTGTGGAAAGGTACGGCGATCGCGACGGTGGTAGAGTTATATTGAGGGTGGACAGAAGATTTTGTCCCCATTGCCAAGAGTATTTTGTCTTTCAAGACTTACAAAATTCATAAACGACTCTACTACAATTTCATTTGTGACAAGTGGACTTTAAAGCATCCTGTTGACACTAGTGAGGCACCTGATACTGCTGATGAAACTCCACCAAGTTCATTTGGGAAATTAGCAGATGGTGAAGATGATGATAATGAGGCTCCTAGAACAAGCTATGAATCCCTCCATGATGGAGGTAATTATTATTATAACAATGGTTTCAAAGTCATCATCAGTAATTATGTTATAGCAGATTTTAACTCACAACCTTTGAGTGACACATCATGAGAGTGGACAAGGTAAATTTTAAGGGTTTAGCAAGATATGTTAGACCTATATTATTTTCTTTTTCTCCAGGGGACATTGAGTACTTGGGATGAGCTAAATGATTGTGAACAGACTTGGAAATGGTGCCACCCAGTAATAGCTACCAAAATGATGTAAGTGATGAAGAGAAGAAGGCATTTAGTTTGAGTAAATGGATATGTGCTTTTATTTTGCATCTCCGTAATAAATACTCATTATCTGACAATGGAACAGCAGTTTTGCTGAAGTTTTTTGTCACTTTATTTGGAATATTAGGACAGATTTATAGGCCTTTGTATTTTATAACTGAGTGCCTTCCAAAATCATTATATTCTTTTCAATCTAATGGTGCTTGGAGAAAAATTCATAAATTTGTTGTTTGCAACAAGAGTCACAATATTTATCACTATGAAGACTGCACAAGTTATGCTCATTTGTTCTGTTTCCCAATCATCCACATTACCAGAAAAGACTTTCTTGTGGTACACCCCTTACTGAAAACTGTGGAATTAGTAAGCCAAGAAAGAATATTATATCCATACTTAGCTTACTGCTATATATCTATGAATCGTTGCAAAAACTGTTACTAGAACCATCATTTTTTTGAGAAATGTGAACAATGGAGGTCAAGAGCTGTGCCAGAAGAAAATTTAAACGATGTAGCTATATGATGGCAATGTTTGGAAAGAATTTCAAAGGGAATGGGAAACCATTTCTATGTAAGCCATATTGTTTTGGGCTTACAATCAATTTAGACTGGTTTCGCCCTTTTAAACATTCAGAGTACTCCATTGGGGCTATTTATTTGACAATAATGAATCTTCCCCGGAATGAAAGAAACAAACAGAGTAATGTTCTTTTTTTAGTTGGTATTATTCCTGGTCCATCAGAACCAACCAACCTTAACTTGTTAAGGAGTTAAATGAGCTATGGGAAGGTTCAGATTCCAACCGTTTCCCAATAGAATGTCATGTAGAGAAAGTAAAGAATAATAGAGAATCCAGTTTTTATACTGATCCGCAGTAAATGCAGAAAATCCTGATCTAATTTTACGCGGTATTCTTCCAATGTCCGTAGGCACCACTATTTTGTCAATTCTACCTTGAATCAATACAAAATTTGACTCAATAGTAATGCCACGATCAATCCATACATCCTTGATCCAGCATCGTCATCCATTGTAATGGCAATGCATCACTCGGAGAATGGAGTTCGTGCTGCTCGTGTGCTGTCTTATGCACTGCATACCATTGTTGCTTCCAATCAAACATACTCTTTTTTATTGTTTCAGCCTGCATGGTTCAAACGCCACCAGCAACACCATTTTTATGGGAAGCCAGTTACTCTGTGGGAACCTGATAGCTATGAATCAAACACCATTACTTTTTTACCAGTATAATCCATTATTTCAAGAACAACTTCATTAGTAGATAGATGCACTCTTCTAACTCATCTCACGAAAATGTTTTACTTGTATGCCCTATTGTGGAATAAAATTTTGTTTATTTTCATTTTTTGACTCCAATATGATAAATGTAATGTAAGGTTAACTTTGTTAGGCAAAAATACTTAGCGAATAATAATGACTGCATGAGTTTACATATACTTCAGAGAGAACACCAAATCAAGCCTAAATTTTTTAGAACTAAAATCTATGGTGGTATAGAAGCCAAATCTCAGTGAAAAGTCACCTCGTACGATCTCAACACAAAAACCTTTGCACAAAATATGCAGATTATATTCATCCATGTATCTCACACATGTCAAATGCATGTTTCATACTGTATTTTGAAACTTCTGGCAACTATATAGTGATTGCAAACACATACTCGAGCTTGAACGCCAATATTTGTTCTTAGTGTTTAGAGCAAATAATCTTTCCATACCTCATTAAATTTCTTTCTCTGTTGTTGCGAGTCATTTATAACCTCAAAGGCTGAATATGAAGAATAATTCCAAGGTAGATTAGGATAACTTACATACATGCATACATACATACATACATACATATATACATATAATATATGTATTATACATACATACATACACACATTCATACATACATACACACATACATACATACATACACATACGTACATACATACACACATACACACATACATACATACATACACACATTCATACATACATACACACATACATACATACATACATACACATACATACATACATGCAAATGTAAATTCTCTTGCTGCCGCTAGGCGGTCACGCGCACCTGGCAGAGCCAGGATGCCTGTGCACTAAGCAGGCACTGTGAGCCGTGCAAGCAAAGCTCCTGGAGCCGGGCTAGGAACTCGCAGGAGAACAGACCTTTCCTCACAGCAAGTGGTGTGGGCACCCGAAGTCCCACCTGGACCATTGCTGTTTCATGAGAAAAGGCCTTGAATTTGCACCCCAGCAAATACCAGGTACCCAATCACAGCTGGGTGGACTGGTGAGGCTGGTGGGAGGCAGATGGAAATCAGATGGAAATCAGATGGAAAAATTGCCTGAGTTGGGCTTGAACTCAGGACCGCGGGCCCTGAGCCCAGGACACAACCACTACACCACACAACACACACACATACATACATATACACACATACACACGTACATACATACATACATACATATACACATACATACACATATACATACATACACACACATACATACATACATATGCATATACATACATACATACAAACATACATACATACATACACACACACATACAAGGTGCCATTTTTAGATCAATTCATCTATGCATCTGATGTGTACCCATTCATTGTTCAGCTTATTAGCCAGATAAATTACCAACCTTGACATAAAGCAAGGGACTGGTGACATTGTATACACCAATTGTAGGGGAATTGGGCTACGGATAGTTGAGGGGCACTACTTGTACTTGGCCCAATTCCTGCGCAATGACCTCTCAGATTTTCTTAAAAAGGATCTTGTAGAAAAGTCATACACACACAACGGGGCAGGAACTATCACTGAGATCTTACTGAACTGACATTACACAGAACTTGAACAGTGACACACAGCAAAAGTGACAATGTCAAGCACAAAATACAATTGATGATAACTTGAACTAATCAACATCAATTACAATAGTAGGTAGCTGCACAACAAGCCTCGTGATCACAGATATAGTTTTTTAATCAATCTCTAATGACTGTTCATGATATTTGGCAGATAGCATATGTACAAACCACAATATTTCACTTCTCTTGAAGGTGTTCCTCATAGTTGCATAATAGCTTGGACAAATTACAACAGTATACATGCAACAGATTTACACAAAATAACACAAAATTGAATATTATGATGCCCACTGATAAAATAAGTCAACAGAATAAAAACCAGTAGGCAGGTATGCCAAAATACCAACATGTTAGGAGATCACTACTTCACATTTGTATGTCATTGTGTAAAATTTAACGTATTGAACACTGAAGTTATAAAATCTGATTTTTGACATATTACAGTGTTGGCAACAATTTCTACTGCAATTAAATAACAGAAATAAAATAGATAAGATTGTCTTGCTAGATTATTATTATATATAATATATCTAATAAATGCTGCAATGTTTCCACACCTCATAATCATACTACTACAAATGCTGTAATATTTTCACAATGAATTATGTTTTTGGAAGCTGTATGGCTGCATTGAGAAGTGAGGTGAGACCATGAAGAAACTGCCACAACCACACTACCACATTCACTTGAGATATTCCAAGGTAAGTGGAATCCAAGTGACTGTAAAAGCTGATAAAAAGTGTTGCCTTAGGCAGGATCTTGGAAAAGAGAGACCACAAGCTTGTATTTGAGGTCAAGATACAGCTGCTAAAATTGTTATGGTTTGGGGAAGTGTTATTTCCAACATTGGCAAACATGTAGATAGGATGAGGTTATTGTGTACTTGTGAAACTTGTGATCCTTCTTTATTCCATCTAATTTGTCCCCTCCCTTGTCACTTCAAGTACTGGTACCAGCACCTACTGGTACAGAATCCATCAAATTTACATCATTCAAAAAGATGTCCCAATACAGTTTTTTAAAAAAATGCTATCCTGTTATAATTCTACAGAAAAGTTGACAACCTTTAAATTAATTGATGTATGGTAAATATTATTTTCCTAAACACATACTCAATGAAGCATGGGATTTAATAGTTTTTCATAAATTGCTGAGACTTTGTCTGGATTTAAAAAGATTTAAGCAGGACTATATTACATGAAGAGTGATGTTGACATTTGGCTCTAGTTGACTATTTTTACATTATCCCATGTGGGCACTTTTATTACGACCCCCCCCCCCCCGTATTACGCCCATGCTTACGGCACTCGTGTCAATACTAAGCCAACAGACTCATAATATTATTCTCCTGTATCAAATGAAATATAATACTCCAGCATTTTGTATAACAACCAAACATTATACACCTGTTGTTATGGCACCTACACCCCAGACCTAATCAAACCCTTTCACTAAAAAATAAGGATTTGTGAATAAAATTCAGAGGAAGCAAAATCAGAAATCAGGTTTTAAATTTTGTGAAAGCCGATTCACCAGATGAGCACTCAGTCATACACTACAACCATGTTCAGGTTAGAGGACACACCCTCTACCTCTAAATAGCTTCAAGAGTTAAAAGCTAGTACATATGTTCATACTGGATATCATAGCAACTACAATAAGGGTGTGTGTGTGTGTGTGTGTGTGTGTGTGTGTGTGTGTGTGTTTGTGTGTGTGTGTATTAGTGTGTTATTGAACTGGGCATGTTACACATCATGTAAGTGCATAGGTCCAGGATGTATGTGTGTGTGTGTGTGTTTTCATTTGCATAAAAGACACAGCTGTGACTAATAGAAGCAGTTCCACCTGCATTTTTACCACAAAGTTTGGACAGATACTATATGTAAGTATGCTGTGGTTGTAACTAATATCTCACACAACCACTTGATTGTCTCAGCTGCAATTGTGGGAATTATGGATTTGTTGCCTATTTTTTTCCAGACCACACTCATTGACATACATCTTTGGATTTACAATACTGAGATGGTGCAAGCTTGGATTCCTTCTTTCACTTTATTCGATCATCAAGGCTCCAAGGTGTCAAAAGGTATTAATTATTTATAATTCAACCACAACTAAAATTATTACAATATTGCCATTTTATTTTTAGCTACGCATTGGAAACGGTATAGCAATTGAGTTGACATGTGCAACTGCAGTGGAAAAGAATTAGATAATGCATGCGGCAGAATTCCATAAACTGGGCAGGACTTGGGAATAGCCAAGAAAACCAGGAACATTCCGGCAAACTGGGATGGTTGGTAACACAAGCATTCAAGCGATCAGAAACCAACTAGCAAAAAAAAAACTATCAAAAACCAAAAAGAAGTATCATCTTCATTTGCACAGTTCATCCATGCATCTGTGTACCGACCTCACTACAAGATGGATACACTGATCACATGGAGAAAATGAATCCTTGTCCCAGTCAAAGAGGTGGTGGTAGTGTGGTGTAGTCATCCAGCAGAGATGGTGTTGCAGTGCAACAACAGATTAAGAAAGTACATGAAGAACTTGCATACGAAAAAATTATGTGTGAGATATTTCATTATAATAATTATTAGTACTATTTTATTTTTTGCTAAAATGAATTAATAGAATCATTACGCTATATTTCTCCACTAGATCTTAAACATCTATCAATAGCTGATAAATTTTACCCATTCTAAACCTGCCATTACACATAACCAAACTCATTTTACTTGTTATGCAGGGTTGTTTGTTTGTTTGTTTGTTTGTTTTTCCAGATTTTCACCTATAAGGAGGGGGGGGGGGTGATGTAAGTTGTAAGGATCAATTTAAGCAGGAGCAGTATATCCATTGATTGACCAATATGGTGTAAGCAAAGCAGCACAGACGCTGGATGGTGAGCTATATGAGAAAAAGGTCCTGATAACTACTGCCAGGTAGTACTGAATGTATCACGTTTCATAATTACATAGCCAAAAAAACATGAAGTCATAACTGAAAGACCTTTTTTGAAACTGACATGTGTTTCCTAACTTGAGTATAACAAATCTTGGACAAGAGCGAAGAAGAATCTATAACAATTGAGTTTTGACTTCGTTATGAGTTAAACAACATGTAAGCTACGACTACAAGAAAAACTTAATAGTATTGAGTGTTGAGCATCCAATTACAATCTATCTATTGAGATAATTTCAACTAACATAATTGCTGTTATGCAAAGATGTGAACCCGAGTTATAAAATGGGTGTGGCTAACATGATCCTCCTTAAAAATAGATTCATAGTGTACTTATTGCAGTGGTGTAGGAAAGGGCGTGGGGGGCTGGATTCCCCCCTTCCCCCCATAATGTTTTTGGGCACAATCCAAGAATGTGATTTTTTCCTATTAACACATGGAAATTACAAATAGTCTTTGAGCCCACACATACTGCAACATCTTACTACACTACACCGCAGTATTGCATAATGTACAGAGAATGCTGTCATATGCTTCCGGATTGAAGTGCATGCAAGTGAAATACAGCTTGATATTTGTATACATGAACTATATCTTGTAAATCTCGCACACCACTTTGCAAGTCAAAAACAAATCAGCCACCCCCAGCAAAATATCCTGTATGAAACCCTGGTGGTGTGTACAAGACTATCAAAACTAACGCATATGTAAATCAAATCAATCAAACCAAAAAACATTGTGTGCATGTGTGAGTGCATGTGTGTGTGTGTGTGCACCAAGAGAAACACAATCACTTGCACAAACGTGGCCTAAGAACAAGCCACTACTGTAACACAATACTGCATTGTAATGTGCAGACTAGGACCAATTATACTAGAAATGAATTTGCTCACATGTTATGGTTTGGTATCCAAGTGGAAGTGCAGCAAAGTTTAAGGTAGATTTGCCAGCTCATACCTACCAGAAAGAATAAAGTCAACAAGAAAATATTATAAATACACAATATACACATGATAAAGGTTACATAAAAATATATATGGAAATAAAAATATATTAGAACAAAAAAAGATTGATACAATAATTCTACCGCGACTGTAAACAGATCATGTGCAAATGTACAAAACACTATTCAAGATACTTCTAAAAGATTAGTAAGAGACTTGATATACTGGCTCCAGCTTCCTGGGTCAGGTCTATAATGCTGTGTACGGCCGTCTCCATGTCACATACTAAACTCATTTGAAATTCTTGCATACAAAACTGAGAAGGCTCCTAAAAGGCTGCATTTGGCTTTGGCAATAGGACATTTCCAATCCTGAATCAAAACTTATTTTGATTTTGATTTTATTTTGAACGTACCATTACGTACAGCAAAACTTCATTTATTCCAAACTTCATTGAGCACTTCCACCAATATCTTGTAGTTTGTTTGACCACTAAATAAAATAAAACTTTCAATGATGTTCAGTTCTTCAACCACCCATTAAATTTGCTAATTAAGACTTTTGTACGTTTGGTTGAACCTGTCATAATGGCTGTTAGTCAAACAAATCAATTAAAGTCAACAGACTAGTCCATACCAGCAAATCAATACTGCTATGAGCCTACACAAAACAATTAGTGCACAAGACTAGTAGGTAGATGTGGTCAACAATTCCAACTTAGGCAATGAAAGAGTTACCCAAATCATGTTATCTCTGGAGTAGACTGTCTAACACTCCACTTCAACCATTGATTTAGCCACCACTTTATTTTTCTCTTTTTCAAACAATATTCCCAATACGCCAAAACTTTCACACACGTTTAAACTGTAAAACAGTTATTCCCCCCATTTACCACATGACCTGACCCACTATGCCAATATTGTACAAGTTTCCTCCAGCGGGCACACAAGCACAAATAGAGCACACTCAGTAATAGTGGGCACACACGCACAAATATAACACTATAAGTACTAGTGCACACACACAAACACATCTGTATATAACCCTGTGCAACATTATTTATGCAATGTCAACAATCAGCTTTACACTAGTTTCCCTAGCTATCAAAGTCAGCATCTAATAGTAACACATAAAACTCTTATCACTCAACCCCATCATCCAGGAAAAATAACTGATGTAAATCCAGGACACAGGCCAATGTCAAAAAATCCAGGACTGTCCTTCAGTTTGGGAGGGAAGAGGGGAGTGGGAAATTTCACTTGTAGGTGAATATTTTCGTGGTAACAATAATCTGGTTAATATTATAGAGTGCATGATTAAAATTTCTTTATAAAATACCTTAGATTGGGTACTATAGATTGCTTAGATGATCTATATTATATACTCGGTAGAAATAAATACAAAAACAACATCATATTCTCCAAGAAGGGAGAAGGATTAGAAACAAATATTTGATTTGTCTGTACATACGTTGTTGTTGTTTTGTTTTTCACTAACACACTAATCTATTATAATCCTCATTTTCATTGAACACTTGGCATGATGTGAATATATTGAAAGTAAGTTGAGAGTGTGAGTTAGAGACAAATTTTTCTTTTTTGTGCATTCAGAGGTAAATGTGTCTTTTAGAGGTGGCTGGTGTATTTTTGGAAATTTTCACACTATAAACACTGACTACAGAACACCCTGACATGCATGCACACAGCAAGCAAAAACATGAAAAAAACATGTATAACAACTGGTAAAACATACATCATATTTATTCATTGCCACTATACGGAACCAATATTAATGCCTGATGTGTGAAATCCTCAAAAACTACTTCCAATTAACTCACCTAACTATAACTCAACCACTGGCTCTTCAGCAGCACACTACATGGAGGACCAGCCCTATACAGAATATCACTATAATGAATGTGTTAATAATGATACCATTTCAAGCATAAGCCACAAGCAATTTTGTAAGTGGTGAAACTGCTTATCAATGCTCTCCCATGTACACTAGTGTCCTTACACACAAACACACACATACACACACACCTCACACACATATACACACACAAACACACACACTTTGGATGAGTGGTGACACGTCTGTGTCAAGCAATATTGTAAGGTAGTCAGAATGATCATCAAAGCATTGAATACAATTTCTCCACTCACATTGACCTGGAATTTGCTATACATTTATCATATTCACCTAAGCATCTGACTTACAACTACATCACACTGTATGGTGAGTAATGCCTTAATGTGATGGTTCACTTTTTGGATGTGGCAAATAAATGGAAACAAACAGCATAAAGTCTATAGGACTTTCATTTTGTAATATCTACACATTGCTAAATGTTGTAATGACAGATTATTGTAAACATAGCAATTCCACAATCCCATGCGAACAAACTGGAATTGATGTATTTGTTAGAGCCATGACTTCATGCAATTCAGGTGTACATAATTATTATTACATATTGCACACAAGGTAAGAACAAAAAACAGAAATGACCTCCCTTCGAACCTTCAATGCATTTCAACTTGGGTATCATCAGGTCAGAATTTAGTTTACATAATCTTAGTAGCAACTATAATTACCCTATGTAGCTATACAGTCCAGCATTAAAAGAAAGGGAAGAGCAATCTCCAGAATATGGCAACAGAAACATAAATACACCAATACATAAGCAGAAAACCATATAAATACTACTACAGCACTCACCCCTAGAAATCTGTCAGCCATTATTAAGCTCCTGCCTACCAGAAGTTTTGAAACCCCGATGACTGGAAGGAAGACTGCCAGCACTGGTAGACGTTGGAGGCTGGGACAATTTTGATGGAGAGCGAGGCAGCATCAGTTGTAGTGTTTTTCGAAGCAGTTTCACTGGCAGTATCTAATGTATCTCCATACTAACTAGAGCAAATGTAAATGTTCAGTTGACTTCTATTTTAGGCTACTAATAAAACTTCTCTTTATTCTGAAACTGTTTTTACTTGTTAGTTAGTTGTTTTTGTTTTGTTTTGTTGTTGTGGTTGTCTTTGTATTAGCTAGCTGTGAGCGTTATTTGCTAAGTAGGTAGGATCAAAACCATTTTAGTTGTTGTGAATGAGGACATTTTTTTTATTTTAATAAATGCATTGCTAATTGGTACCAGTCTGTAATATCAATTACACATCAGTCTGTAGACAGAGTCTCATCTTCATTCATTATCTGAATAATGAGCAAGCTGTTTGATCCAAGTAGCTGTGGCATTTGCTTTAACTATGAAGGGGTTAAATGTCTTGATTCCTTACATTATGTGCTGGCAGCTGATTGGTCAGTTGTTAGCGCATGCTTTCCAGCTGTTTCCATGTTAGCTGTTTTGTTATCACTTTTGTTTTTAATCTCATACTTGTGGTATGTACTAGGTTTTTAGTTGAATAATTTGGATGGTTATGCAAGTATATACTTTACATAGCTACATCAGTGTTAGCTCTTTATGAATGCATTGTTGTAGATTGAAATTATGAGGTTGTACAGTCTGTGTCTTGCCTTGTTGATTTTGCTGATCACCTCTATCTTAAATCCTCCACCAGTCGTCCTTGACAAATACTATCACAACACTCATGACAACCTTTCTCTATACAATTCTTCTCACATTTCCCCTCCTTTTCCTGTACCATTTACTATAGTTCACGTGGTGAGTTAATTTAAGCTACAATCAGTAATCCAGTAACTTGCTACATGTGACGCCTGTTCACTATCTGAAGCAACAATTGGTTGTGATTGTTGCTTGCAGACCTTGCTTTAAGCTAATTTGTGTGACTTCATTACAGCTGGTGAAGATTTATAAGGGGATTTTGTTTAGCTGGCATACATGAATGGTCATGTTATGTCAGAGCTTGCATGATTGTGCATAATGTTATGTGTCCATGTGATCATAGTCTTCGTTCATTTGACATAGTCAAGCGAGGGTTGATATCTGCCCATATTCCTTCCCAGGATGGAACCAACAGACCTCATGCAGTCAGATGGGAAGAGGCCAGATGGCTGATGTCTGCCGGTATGGGATGCCAATTGCCCTGACACTCAAGCGGCTTCTTACAGAACACATGCCACTAGCATGTTGAGGAAGGTTGCTGAAGCTGCAGAGGAGAGGAAGATAAAAAATATTGGGGCCTTCCTCCTGGGCATATTTTCGTACCAGTAGCCACCGAGTCTTTGAGAGGAATTGATCCAAGTCTCCCAGAAGGAGTAGGGATGCAGGATTAGAGGAGAAACTATAAAACCAAGATCAACAGAGTATTTGATCCAGCGTCTATGGGTTGCAGTCCAGCAAGGGAACTGTGCAGCAGTACAGGGAAAGAAAAAAAAAAAAAAAAAAAACCACTCGAAGGGTCATTTTGGTAGGAAACAACAAAACAACAAAACAATCCTTGATCATTCACCAGTTCAGAGTCGTATCATATGAGATTTAGTACTAAATAATAATAATAATAATAATAATAATAAATATTAGTGCAATAAAAAAAAAAATTAGTGAACTAGCTCTGCTGCATGATGAACAGTTAGCTAGCTAATATTCCAGTGGGAATATCTAGACTAGCTTCATTGGACTCGTTTGTTGTACCGTTTTCTTGATAACGCTATCATTCTCCAAGAAAATATTTTTTTCTTCATCATCCAATATAATATGTAGGTTCCTTTCCTCACTTGCCACTTAGTTGCCACATTAGACATCCACTCTCAAGTCATCATGTTCACTCAGCAATCCATGGACACAAACTAAGCATACACACACACACACACAATTATTTAAACTGGCTTTGTATCAAGGTATTTCAATGCATGGTTAAAATATTATGTCTAATTCATAACTGGCCTTACACATTATGAAATAATATTAGACTAGATTAATTCATCTAATATTTACCAAGTAACATGTGTGTATTTAGAAAAAATGTGAGGAGTACTGGCCACAGAGCACATCTGAGCCATTTGTGCCATGTTCAGGGAGTTCATTTGTCATTGAGTTGAAGTCTTCACTGCCATTTGCAGAGTTTGTAGTCAAAAAGATGAAGATCATTAAAGTAATTATGGTTATAAGCAATGAGGGCATAAGGATTGCAAAAGTTTTAAACAATTGCACATATTTAATCCTTTCATTGATGAATTCGCAAAGACAATTGTGGTTAAATGGAATTTACTTAAGCGTATATATATATTTTTTTTGTCTACAATTGATAATTTCACAAGAAAACAGTGAGAATTAGCTTAATTATACTTCAGCTTCAATCTAGATATTACTATGCATAAAAATATACTTGAATGTCATCAATGCAAACATTTAATTTATTTGTTTATTAGTATATTTAATCCTTTAGATTAATTCTCATTTAATGTTTGCATAAATAAAAATTTCATAAAAACATTTTAATTTAGTTAAGTTATCTTTACTCACTATTTTAGCTATTAGACCCCTCCAATCATAACACGTATTATTATTGAGAACATAAGTATTTCTTATTCTTGAGAAGTATTTTCTTGGGTGTTTCACTGCAAAATAAATTTGTATTTCAAATAGCTAGCTGTCAAACCCTCAAATACATAATTGGCAAGCAAACAAAAGGAGTGAGACACTATCAGGGGGACACAATTGAACAATAAGGGATAATTATTAGTTTATATATATATGTTGATGTACATATGTCATTTTGTACTTTGACCCTTGTGTTTTTGTGTTCTACTCCTTCCCATACCTCCATTAAACATAATCTTTCGGTTTAGCGAGCCTGTATCATTCAAGGAAATTTGAATGTTACCCTTTGTATAAGGTAGTTTCTTAATGCCACAATATGCACTTAGGTCTTAACAACCTACTGTTAGAACACTATGCAGTAATTCGTTATAACTTCTAGTTTTTTCAGGTTTGCAAAATATTATGGCAAAAGGTTATTAAGATATTAAGACTCTTAACCAAACATTGTAGTAGCTGTGAGTACTTGTTGGAAATAGCTACTGGTAACTTAAAAAGTCAGAATACTATATTAGAGACTACAGAAAATACAAGTACTCAGGAAATTAAGCTATAAGAAAATAGTTCTGTATTTGTTAGCTAAATTATGGTAAAAAAGGTTACGTAGTTATACTTTTAGAAACAGACTGATAAATTCTTCTGAAGGGTTTAGTTTGAGCACAGGCTCACTACTTGTGCTCAAGCACATCACGTTGCTTATTGTAAAGAAAGAAAAAAATTATAGCTCTTAATTTTTATGATTTAAATTGACTGTAAATACCATAAATGATAACTTTTGTGGAATATTAATTCTTGCTAACCTTAAGTGCATGATTAATTTTTTAAAATATTCTTCAAATAAATTTTCCAGACTGATAGTCCAGGATCTCCTTCTCATGATGTCACCTTATTCCACTACCTTGGCTGGCCAGACCACGGAGTTCCAGCCAATGCCATCTCTTTGATTAACTTCATTAGACGTGTGCGCAAGTCTCATCCATACAACAACACTGATATCATGGTGGTCCACTGTAGTGCTGGTGTGGGCAGGACAGGAACTTTTATCACTCTGGACTACATGCTGGAGAGGATCAAAACTGAGAAGTCTTTCAATATTCATCCATTTGTACATGACTTGAGAAGGCAGAGAGTACTAATGGTGCAAACTTTGGTAAGTCTCACACATCACATTATGCTATATTTAAAATTACTAAAGGCATAAAGTATGCATATAATCTATTATGTTAATAGTTCGACTAAAACTGCAACTAGTATTTTTTAATCAGATAAATCCTTTCAAGAAAATGACACATTTCTACACCTAGCTACTGCCTAAAATCTAAAACTGTTTATTTAATTGATTGTATGAACATTTACATTCTTTAGTAATTAGTTAAAACATAATAAATTATAAATCTCAAGGCAATTGTGGATTGCTTGAATTTATGCAATATTTTGGGTGTTTTTGTTCTCCTTCGGCTCAATATGTGTTCATCCACACTGCCATGTTAGAGTTTTTGAGTTGTGGAGATACTGAAGTAGCTGCTGCTAATATGAGGATTGCCATTGGAAGACTGAGCAGACCACTAGAACAAGGATCTGAGATATCTGGTTATAAGAGCCAATATGAGGTATTATGAATGCCTAGAGAGCTCCACTGGCCATTATAAATCATTGTCCAATTAAAAAAAATTGAATTTGAAAGAATTTGAAGAAAGTATTATAGAGTGTACCACTATTTTTTGTTAAAATAAATCCATACCTACAATTATTCTTGTTCATGCAAACTTCTTGCTTTTGTGATTGCAGACACTGAACCAAGTAACTAATGAGATATTCAATGTAGATTTCAGTCACTCAATGAATGAAATAAATATTGACAAAAATCGCTATAATGATAAAGTTCCTTGTAAGTTTGTATAATTATTCATAATTACAATTAGCTACACATATTATAGTTATATCAATTATTAAATTTTTTTTTATTTTGTTGGTCTTTCTTGTTCACCTAGCACCATATTTATAAACTTAATTAATATTTTCACAAATTATATTTTTTATTAAAAGATTGAAATTAGCTAGTTTAATATTCCACATTCACAATTGAACTCTAAAAGCAATGAATGATTTGTTTCATAGCTATAGCACATTAGTGACAAACTGTGGGATAACATCCAATTTGGGTTAAAAAAATTGTTTTGTTTTATTATAAAATTACCTATTATGCTGAGGGTTTTAATCCTCTCACACTGGAAGATAAAATTCAGTGATTTCAATTTTGTATTATATAGTAATGTTTAAAAATTAATATAAAATTAGGAGTTTCAAAATGTACCTAGGAACCACGTCACATGAAAATACATGTATTGTTCAATAATTTGTTGCCAAATTTGTCTTCCTAGAATTAAACCACATAGTCATTAATCTGACCACAACATATCTACATCATAGTAATGTAGTCTATATGCATCCCCAGTGCAATATTAGATATTGCTTTATGCATGATTAGTTATTGTTCCTTAAAGTCAGTCATTTCAGCCAGCGATGTTGTTGCCCACTGACACCAGAGGAGGTGTGACTGCAAACTCGGCAAAAGAATAATGAAGATTAAAGAATATTTTGCTGGCTATTCCAGTCCTTCCTTACACTTACACTTGTCCCCTCTAGCAGCTCCTTTACTAAGTGTCAACTTCAGCATGCTAGTCCAACTCCCTAGCCTCGATTGTAGTACATTTACGATAGCTATATATCTCTTCTACCCCTTCCCCCTACATTCCCTCTAAAACACAAAAATGCTTTAATGTTTAGGTATACCAAACAAAAAAAATTAATGAATTAAAGTAATTATTTCAATATTAATATTCTTGATGAAATTTTTAGTTCGCAGAAGTGGCAAAATTTAGCAATAATCAGCGATTGTTAACACACCTTGTTAACATTACAAGTTAAAGTTTGTAAATAATAGTTTTCATCTGTTATGTTCATTATCCAAGGGCATTGACTTGTCACTGTTTACAATACATTTCCAGCAACTTCACATTAAATTTACCTTTGATTTTTTAGATAATCACACTCGTGTAATTTTGCAACCTGCTGCTTCCCATGGTTCCGATTATATTAATGCAAGCTTTATAGAGGTAATTCACTACTAGCAAATATATTTTTATTCATTAAAATGTAAAAGAAAGATCAACCGATGAATACAAAAAATAGGATGCAGGGACTAGCTGCCACTATTACTGAGCTACTGTGACATAGAACTTCTTATAATTGTATTTAATGAACTTATTTCATTATTTGCTTCTATTTAACTTTAGTCACAGTTAAGTTTTGCGTTAAATGTTAATTACTGGTGCAAGCTTTAGAAATAAATTTTGATTCTACAATACAACAGTCTATTAATTTTAACAGTAAATAATGTTACAAAATAAATTGTAATGTATTCTAACTACTTAGGGTTATCGTCAGAAAGGTGCCTATATAGCTACTCAAGGACCACTCCCCCATACTGTCAATGACTTCTGGAGGATGATCTGGGAACAACACTGTAGATGTATTGTCATGCTTTGTAAGACAGAAGAGAATGAAAAGGTAATATAGTAAAAATAAATGAGAAGTTTAGTGGGCATCAAATGGAACTATCAATATAACATAGTATTAGTGTTCCTTATTTTCCTACATGGGACAGAGAATATGCCTATGTTAAATATAATAATTCTGACTTTAGGAGTTTTTTTTTTTAATCAGGTTGTAGCATTTAAAACTAAAGTTTTTTTCATTTTATCCACTAATTATGGCTCTCGTTAGGGTACAGTAATGTTTGCTGACCCAGAAAAGGTGTTCTTACAGCACATAGTTGATGGTCAGTAGAGACTATAGAAAACAGTATTCCTTACTAATATTAACGTAAAAAGTGAAAAGCTTTCGAAGACCTGGATTGTTTAGGATTATAGTTAAGAGAATGTAGTGGCTGTAGCTGTAGGTTAGTTATATTCCCTGGTGACCACTGAGAATTTTCACATTTTACTTTTACTTTTCCCTTTCATCCCCTTGATTATGAATAGTCCACTTTTGATGTCTTCTTTGACCACAAGTTTAGGTACACTGACGGAACAAAAATAGTATATTTAGTGTAGAGTTAGGGCTTAAGTCATATTATTGTTTTTACTGATCTTGTGTTTAATATGTTTCACTTTTTTAAAAATTACTTTATTTACGCATACTAACATTTATTTTGTAGTACCTTCTGTTAGAATATAGTTAGTATAAACTTGCAATGTAAATAAAAAAATATTACCATATTAAGGGTTTTGTTCATGAACAAGAAAGTAAAGGAAAATCATTTAAAGCACTTCTTTTAGAGGCATATTATGAACAAATGGAATATTTTGCTTGGCCACTTAAAATAGTAGTTTGCTTCAGTGGAGTTCTCCATTAAATTATTTATATAAATCAAATGATTTCTTGTGGCTAATTGAAGGCAAATATACTTTCATTCACATTATCAGCATGCATAAGAATGTCCTTCATATTACTTGAGTCAGAGTGACTAGACTAGCACGCGTGCGCACTTACCTGTACTATTTCACTTAGCTACCGAGGTATTTCACCACTTAGTTTCCACTTAGTTACTGAGGTATTTCAATTAGTTACGCGCTATTTCACTTTCCCCGTGCGATTTCAATTGAACAGCGATTTTTCCCATTCATTTTTGAGTGGGCAACTTGCGTGCCGTACTATTATTAATTACATTTGGCTGGTAATGAACTACAGTATGTATAAAATGGTCATCATTTTGATGCCGAAGATGCTAATTGCCATATTTGTCTAAACAGATAAGTAATCATTTGTAGGTATCACAATAATCTCGCAATAGCATCAATAGTACCTCACATTATTCTTTAAACCAATTGTAGTTTGACAACCACAACAAATTAGCCCAGTAATAATTTCTATAATAAAATTTTAATAGTATTTTGTATCTAGCCTTATTTAAGTTTATAATAATACTATTTTATATACATAGCATGCATGGCAAAAAAAAATTATGTAAAATATAATTTTATTATATCATCTGAACTATTTCATGTAATTGTATAATAAATTGTGCATGAGCAGGAAGTTAGCATCCGCTATTGGCCTCAAGGAAAAAATGTTTCTGCTCAATATGGAAAGATAACTGTAACAGTCAAAGACCAGAAAGTGCTTGGTGATTATGTAATGAGAAAACTGGAGGTAGTTAAGAATCAAACTGATATGCCAGCCAAATCCTCAGACTTAATTATTACTCACTTTCAATACCTGAGGTGGCAGGAAGATGGCATTCCTAATTCTACCTCTGCTATTTTGGAAATTACCAACCTGGTACAAAAGGTGCAAATAAGCACTGGTAACAAACCAATAGTTGTCATGTGCAAGTGAGTCTGACAAAGTATAGCAAACAATTGTAATTAGTTTGGTCCAATACAAGTTTACATTATTGATAGTTCTCAATATTTTGGCATTCCTGCCTGTACGTTAATTAATCAACAATTTTGTACTTAATATTACAAAAAAAAATTCAGCAGTTAATAATTAAAAATCAAAATTTTACTGGTATACATATGAGCCATGAAACAGTAGTGTTATTATTTGGCTGCAAGTGCTGGGTAACAATCACTCAGATTTGAAGAAACATTTATGTCACTTTTTTTATAGTGATGGAGTAGGTAGGAGTGGCACATTCATAACAATACATGCTCAAATGGAGAGGATGAAGTCTGAGGGAGTTATTGATACTTTCCAGTTCATCAAATCTGTTTGCTTTCAAAGAGCAGGTTTAGTATCAAATGAAGTAAGAAACTATTTGATATGATAGAACAAATCATTTGCCAATTCCAACAACCTTTTTTATATTTATAACTTTACATTTTTCAGTACAATGCAAATTATGAGCCATAATGTTGATATCAGGTACTGATTATAACTTTGATAAGTGGGCTGATTTAAGTTCCAATGATTTTAGTTTAGTTTGAAGTACATGTAGATGTCTGTGTAGCAATGGAATGGAATGTGGATAAGGAGAACATTGCATCAAGTATAACTCCTAATTATTCACAATTAAAAGTTGTATGGAATCATTATTTATAATTCATTGCTGGTATTTTTTTTTAGTTTTTGATTTTTTTTTGTTAACTCTACAGGAACAATATATATTCTGTTATCAGGTGTTGGCTGACTTCCTGGATGGATTTGATACATATGCCAACTTCAAGGAAATTATATGAGTAGCTAGTTATTTGACAGGAACATGTTTCTCAACTAATACATTAGTAGTATACTTTTTGATGTGTAATATTTACTTTAAATATACATAGAAAATTAGTCCTATATATATTTTGTATTTCATTAGTCATAAAATATTATATAGTGAATTAGTGTAAAACAATGAAACTTGATTTTGTGTGCTTACTACTAAATAAATTCAAAATTTAAAAGCAAAAACATAGCAATTGGCAAAATATATAGCTAATAATGTATTTCATGAGTTTATGGAACCAAAATAATGGGATCTAATAATGATATAATAAAAAAATTATTATAGTGTATTCAGCTTTGATGATCATGTATACAGTTCCACTTGTTAAAGAAAACAGTTATGGTTTCCACTACACACATAGACTAAAATATTTCTTATTATTCTAATATCCTGATCCGCTTAAAGTGTGTGCTGCTTACTTGTTCTTTTACTTATTCTTTTACTTGATACCTACACGTTAAAGGTAAAGAAATCAAGTTACATGTAAAAAATGGTGAGAATAATCACCTAATAATCATTTTGGTTGAATAATGTTCATAATCATATTCAGAAAAACAAAAACAATGGGTTAAAAACAATTCCTTTTTTTTTAATTCTTCAATACTTTCTACTAATTTTTAATAACTTAACTAACTATATTATGTGAACATAATTATCAACACTTAACAATATCACATTCTATATAGAATGTTATGTGTTATGAACTCAAGCCCAGACAAACATTACAGCTAGGGTGAATGTTACAGGTAATAGTTTAGGGAGAAATGGTTATTGTGTTATTTGTACTCACATTTGCATTGTTTAAAGTAAGTAGAACTAGTCTTTGCAGCATTGTCAGTGTAAAGATCTGTACAGCAAAGACACATGCACTCATAAAAGTTTGAATGGATTGCTATAAACTTTAATAGTCTAAAATTGGTGTCTGTAATGTGATATTGTGACACTTTAGTTCAATGCAAAATTGGTCATCCCAATTTATTGGTAAAGGGTGTCACAACAAGGAGATCTCACTAATATTGGGGAGGGAAAAAAAGGGTCAGCAATACAAGACTTGCATGGTATGCTTGAAACTCAGCAATATTAGTCACCACAACAAATAAGAGTAACATACTTCATTGTATGATGTTGAGCGTTTTACAGTAAAGACTTTGATGTTTATTTCGTATAGAAGGTTATGTGAAAACTTGTAATAAAGTGCTGAGCAGTTATAAGTTTTATCTCAAATGATAGCAAATGATAGCATAATTGTAAGCTACATAAATAGCTTACCTGTTTTTACCTACAAGTAGAACCTCAGTAATTCAAAAGCGACCAAATGTGTTCAGAATTTAGATGTATTCTCTCTCCTTCACAGGCTTTTTTAAACAATGCAGAATTAAAAATATTTGGTCGCCACCAGGAATCAAACCCAGGACCACCACTTGTATAGCGCACAAGCGCTCTGCCACTGAGCTACAACAACCACCTGGCAAACAAACATTCCAATTCTGTATTTATACTGTTAAATTCATTGAATTTTTCTCCTCATTACCCCTTAACAGTATAAAATACAGAAATGGAATGTTTGTTTGCCGGGTGGTTGTCGTAGCTCAGTGGCAGAGCGCTATATATAACTTGTGCTTTCTCTATATTACATATAGACTATTGTTTTCTGTCTATTTTTCGTTGTTGTTGTTGTTTTTTACAACAATTGAGAATTTAAAAGAAAGAACAATAAAGTATAGAAGGATAATATAATGCGAGTGTGAGACAGAAAAAAATATAATGTCTCAATTAATTAAGTCTATTTATATGTAACTGGTGAAAAAAACCAGGAACAAATCCAAGACCTGATATTCTTCATACATAATAAACGTTTATTCATTATTCAGCAAATTATTACTAAGGCACGGGATAACTCTTAAATGAATATTTTTACATAGATCCATCAAAACATTGGATAACTATGAATCATTATAAAGGAGTTTAAAAGTGGCTATTAAAATTGAGTGTATTAGTTGCAATATCTGGTCCTGGTTTTTTTCACCAGTTACATATAAATAGACTTAATTAATTGAGACATTATATATTTTTTTCTGTCTAACAAAAATATGGAATTACGTACTTACCCCAGCATCCCTGGAGTAGTAGTAGCTTCCTTAGCATTAATACTTCATGTGCTTATATACGCTTTTCAGAAGTAGTGATAGCTCTCTTAGTACTGACTACAGGTGGCTCTTGACAACTAACAAGCCGCACTTAGCCGGAAAAAAAGGTGAAGTTTTGAATTTAAATCTGGTAAAGGGTTTATAATGCCATAGTAACCGGTCGAATCAACTTTTTGTTTCTTGAAAAGCAAGCATTTTCGCAGGAATTTTCTCACACTTTGGAGCTTAAGTATAAAGTAAGGCATGCTTAATGCTGTAGTTCAGAATAAACTGGGGTCAAGCCTAAAAAGCCGAAGAAAAAAGTTCCCCACGTGCGCGTTTAAAGGGCATACGTACAATCCATACATACATACATACATATATACATACTATGGTGTGCTTGAGCACAAATTGTGAGCGAGCCTGATGTAGGTAACATAAAACTAAGTATTGTTACTATGTTTTCGCTGAGTTCATGCAAACACTATAATAGCAGTTATGACCTTTTATTTCAGCAAACAAATACAAAATCACTCTCTTACCTGATTAATGGTAACTTTTGTAGTATCAAACATCAACCATTCTGATAATCTCAATCACCAGTAACTCTTGAACAAGCTCTCAGCTACGATAAAAAAATAAACCGATGTTATTATTTGTAATTTTAGCCAACAAATATGGAATTATTACTTACATCATTCTTGAGTATTGATAACTTCTGATTGAAGTTACTTTGACCATCTGAATTACCTTGAATTCTTGACAACAAGCTCTCACCTACAAAAACAAAAACAATCAATTTTAGCACACAAATACAAAATTATTTTCTTACCTCATTTTCTTGAGCAGTGGTAACTTTTGTAGTACCAAATTTGAGCCAATCTGACTATTTGAATTTACCAGTCACTGTTGACAAGCTCTTAGCTACAAAAAAGAAAGGCCAGAGTTAATTTTGCATATTTAGCTAACAAATATGGAATTACGTACTTACCTCAGCTACCCTCAAGAAGTAGTAGCTTCCTTAGCATTAATACTACGGCATTCTGACTACCAACAGCTCTTGACAACCAACTACCGGCACTCCGTATCCCCCCATAAAACGGCGAAGTTTTGAAATTAAGTCTGGAAAAGGGTCTTCAATGCCATAGTAACCGGTCGAATCAACTTTTTGTTTCTTGAAAAGCAAGCATTTTCGCAGGAATTTTCTCACACTTTGGAGCTTAAGTATAAAGTGAGGCTTGTTTAATGCTGTAGTTTCAGAATAAACTGGGTTCAAGCCTAAAAAGCCATGTTTTTAGGAGAAAAGAGTTCCCCGCGCGCGCGTTTAAAGGGCATACGTACCATCCCACATACATATATACATATAACATATACCCGATTTTTGCATTATCCACCCCTAATACTGTCTCGCTCGCTTCGCTCGCTCGCCAAAAAACATCCCCGATTTTCGATTGTGTTACCCCTGTAAGTGTCTCGCTCGCCAATAATATATGTATGGATAGCACGTATGCCCCTTAAACGCTCGGGCTGGATCTATTTTCTTCTAAAAACACGGCTTTTTAGGCTTGACCCCAGTTTCTTCTGATATTACAGCATTAAGAAAGTCTTACTTAAAACTTGGGCTCCTAATTGTGAGATAATTCTAGCGAAACGCTTGTTTTTCAAGTCCCAAAATTGTTTTACAAGACACAAAAAGTTACTGAGACCGGTTACTATGGGATTGAAGACCCTTTTCCAAATGTAATTTCAAAACTTCGCCGTTTTAGGGGGGGATACGGAGTGCCACTTGTTTGTTGTCAAGAGCCATTGGTTGTCAGAATGCTGTAATGTTAATGCTAAGGAAGTTACTACTTCTCCAGTGAAGCTGAGGTAAGTACATAATTCCATATTTGTTAGCTATATATGCAAAAATAACTCTGTCCTTTCTTTTTTGTAGCTAAGAGCTTGTCAACAGTGACTGGTAAATTCAAATAGTCAGAATGGCTTAAATTTGGTACTACAAATGTCACCACTGCTCAATAAAAAGTAATTTTGTATTTGTGTGCTAAAATTGATTGTTTTTTGTTTTTGTAGGTGAGAGCTTGTTGTCAAGAATTCGAGGTAATTCAGATAATCAAATAATTTTATAATTAAAATTGTCAGAATGGCTTAAATTTAATATTACAGAAGTTAGTACTACTGAAGAAAATGATGTAAGGAAGTAATTTTGTATTTGTTTGCTTGTTGGACTTTTATTGTAGCTGAGAGCTTGTTCAAGAGTTACTGGTTCGTAGTCAAAATGGCTTTGTTTGCTAAAATTATTAGTAAACTGCTATAATATACTGTTTTGCAAGAACTAAGCTAAAATAAATTATGTTACAAAATAGCATAGTGAAATAATTCTAGAATAATAAGGTATTTAGGAGAATAATAAAGGGAAAATGATAATAATCAGTTCATATAATCCTTACTTATAAAGAATTCAATAGTGCTTTTTTCTCTCTCGCTTTTTCTTGTATACAACATGGACATCAACCATTCCGAAGGGTGGTTTAAGGTAGATCTTCATTACTTGATAAAGCAGCTGGGTTTGTGTTGGCCAAAACGCCACTTTTTAGGCTAACCCTTATCTTGTTCTGGTACTACAGGATCAAGTAAGGCTAAATTCAACTATTAACTTAAAATTGTACGATAATTCGAAGAATTACTCTTTTTTTCGGGTCCCAAAGGCTGCGCAAGTGGTTACTATGGTATTGAAACCATTTACCAGACATAATTTTTTTATACTCGGCCATTTCTTAGTAGCGGAGTGATTTTTGTCGGGATCTACTGGTCATTTGGACAACTGTCAGAATTGCTTAAAAGCTACTGTTCATTCAAATAAGAATGTAATTTCTTTTTGTTAGATAAAAGTAATAGTCAACGGCTGTATATTCGTACTTTCCTCAGTCTATCTCTTTTTTATTATTGGTCAGGTGATTGCTAGTGCACTTTTAGTTGTGTGCATGGGTGTCTGGTTCTTCTAAGAATAGGGCATCAGTGTATGCTGCATCTTAGGGCTTTTCCTAGGTGGTCCTTCGAATTGAAGCTTCTGCTCAGGGACTTACAACGCCTGAACACATGTTATACAATACACCAGTGATGTGCTTAAACACAAAAGGCAAGCAAAGCTGGACAAATTGAAAATTAAATTTCAATGCTAGCTGAGTGAAATCAATTTCAGTTTTAATAAGCGATAAAATATATCAAAGAACTTACAAAAATAAATTTGTTGTATGTAACAATAAACGACAGTAATTAGAATTTGCATAATAGCTTCATAAAATAATGACTAAATTAATTCTCACGGTAGACTCATCCACTGCCTGAAAATTATCCATTGACAACCATAACTTATAAAAGAACATAAAATTAATATACAATGTGTTAAAACTAGCTTGTTAATCTCTAGTCTTTGTCAATTCTATGTCAACTCTAATTATCAGTACTGTTTAGCTATTTTGTTACAATTGTCAATAGACTCATTTCTGGCAGTGATCTCTTTGGTAAATGCAGCAGTATAAATAATAATACTAATAAGTTGTTTGTTTTTTTGTTTTTGTTTTTTTTTGCTTTTTGGAAAATCATACAAAGGGTGAAAAGTGTTCATTTACAACCATAAAAAAATCCGTAAACTGTCTTAATTATTAAAATTAACATAAAATTTACAAGGCAATAGAGGTTAACAAAATAGTTAACACACATTATACACTAATATTTACGATTTTGTTATGGTTGTCAATGGACACTATTCAGGCTGTGATATTGCTAAAAAAAAGTTTCTGTTTTTGAAATCTAATCTGTTTACTTAATTCAATTCATATAATATAGAACAAACAATACACAATTGGTGAAACCACTCCAAGGTTCTAATGTTTATTCTAGCTACAACGCATTTGATCACAATGTTGTAAAAAGTTAAATAGTTCAGTAGTAACTATTATCTTTTTTCATATTGTCCAAATCAACTTCTTCATAATAGTGACTTGAACCACAATTCTTGAAAGTATTATCATTGATTTTACTACTCATTTCCACATATTCACTTTCTGAAGTAGCAGCAGTAATTTTGTTTGAGTTGCTTGTTTTTTTCCTGTGTAGAAAATGACAACATTTTAAGTCATATTATAATCTGTTTATATAGTAGCACAAAGATTATAATAAGTAAATTAACAGCACTTTCAAGACCTGTGGTACTATATGATATTATAGAGTATCATGTTCTATCACACAAGAAAGTAGTTAGAATGACCGTTTCTTGATTAAAGGGTTCTAAAATAAGTGAACATAAAAATATTAAATAATTCGTATTTTTTTGCTAGAAAATTAACCTGAGATCCCTGGGTTTAGCCAACAGTGCTCTAGCAACTGTGCTACAACATTCCACAAATTCCAAGACCTCCACATTTTACATTTATGCTGTTAAGCAGTAGCTACTGCTTTCTGCAGTCTCATACACAAAAGAACAACATATTATATGAAGGTCATGGAACTTGTAGGTTGTTATTTCTCATTGGTTAGAGCACTGGTGACTGACCAGGGGCAACAACTAATATTATTTTATATTCTGTCTTTTCCCTTCTCTAGACCCCTTTGATTGAAAAGGCTCATTCTAGCTTTAATGAAGGGTCACAACTTGATAATTAAGAAAATAGCTGTAAGAATAGCATTCATATAATTCATTATTCATATTACGTTAAGTAGAGCATTAAAATTTTATCCGTAATATACTATATTTAATATAATTATTTTGAACACAATTGTTCACTGTACACTATAAAGCCTAGAGTAATTGAACACTCAGTTAGTTTAATGATTTAATAACTTACTTGAAAGTTCCCTTATTATATGCTATTATAATAAGTGTACACGATAAAATAATAGCTAGTGCTTAGGACAACACAAACAGCAGCTGATATCACTATCATATCAATATTGTATTTCACACTTGCTGAATTACTTGTGGATATTTCTACAGACAATTGAAGTAAATTGAACAATAATAATACATAATGTAGAATATTAGCTACTTTCAAGGATATTCTTCAGTTTGTGTTATTAGTATTATTTATTACTTATAGAATGTATAGCTAAATCTAATAAATTATTATAATGTATTTTTCAAAACTATGACTTAGTTTTATAATTAAACTGTTTTTATCTAATTTATGCCAGAATAACTTGTGTATTATAATACTGCTGAAACCTTTTAACCTTTGCATATAAATATATTATTATTAGTCAAAAGTTGTTAATATTATCAATGAAGTAAAAAGATCTGTTAAATTTTATATAATGTCTTTTGTAAAGAACAATTAAAGAATGGAGACAGCTATGGCTCATAAACGGTAGTAATAATGATTTCATTAATTAATTGATATGAAAACATATTACTTAAATATTGCAATGGTATATAATTTCTGTAATTAGAGAAGTATTATCTCTATTTCCTGTTGTTGTTTTAGTCGTCAAATGGGATGAAACCCAGACCATTTGCTTAATACATAATCGTTCTGCCACTGAACTACGACATTCAGCCAGCAAGCAAACACTTCAATTCTGTACTTATATACTGGTAAGGGGTACTGCTTTGCTTCAGTCTTGCTCTCAAGCTCAGTAAAAGAAGGCTGAGAAAAAAATTGTAAGCAGAGTAAAAAAAAATTAACAAAGAAAAAAATCTTAGCAATACCCCTTAGTAATAAATTCAGAATTGAAACATTTGTTTGCTGTCTATGGTTGTCTTAGCTCAGTGGCAGAGCACTTGTGCATAAAGTAAGTGGTCCTGAGTTCCATTCCCAATGGTGGCTTAATATATTTCATTCTGTATTGTTGAAAACCCATGGAAAGAGAGTGAATTATCTAATGAAAAAAACATACCGCTGAGAATGATATTGCGAAATTTCTGTAATAATTGTAGTTTCACTAGATTAAAATCACAGCTTGATACAATTTCTCTTTCATTTATTTGTTCTTTCCGTTTAACTAAGAGGAAAATATATTAACTAATTATAGATAATTGAGTATTTAACGATTCATTAATACAACCACACACATTTATATAATGCTAAATAATTACCATTATTCTTGTGAGTGAATAATAAAAACTACAGTACTTCTCTCTGTAGGACCTATAGGCAGTTGATTGATAACTTCACAATTAAATTTTGTGCCATTAGTTTTTAAAGAAATTCCACTGAACACTTTTAAGTGTAACTCATTATGCCTTGTCTGATTTATTGAAAATGAAACTTTCGAAGACTGTATTAACCATCGCATTGAGACCACTGATAGGTTGGTGAAACATGTAACACTTGCAGTAGAACCTGCTTTATAAAGAGATATATTTCCTGTCAACCCTACAGCTGAAATAGAGGGAAAATAATATAGTGATGTAGACAGGTTGAATATACACTTACATTTAACTATAGCTGTTTTAAATACACTGCCTCTGCTATTGCTAACAGTGCAGCTGAAGATACCAGTGTAATCTGATAATGTATTACTAGATATGTATAGAAGGTTGTGGTAAGTGGCACTGACAGTATCCACTATTATTTTACTCTGTGAATAAGATCTTCCACTTCTATTCCAAGTTAGATTAGTGACAGGACCTCCAGACGATAAACAAGTGACAATACGAGTTGTAGTGTCATATGATAATGACTGTATTGTATTTAATCCTTTTAAAATAGAAACAAAATATGTATTCTGTATGAAGCAATACAATTAACTACAGTGTGATGCAATGTAATAATGACTTTAGTTTCAAAGTAAATAAATTGGCCAATTTATACGTAGCTATCATTAAAACTATAGACAGGTGTTTGTATTGTTATAACTATACTACAATTCCATTTTGGTGACTCTCACAATGCATTCATAACTAATGGTAGCAATATACTATTGAAAAGCATTTGTTAGCTTGCTTAATGTTATGTTCTACAATAACACTGTGACAAACAGGTCAAACATATTATATGATTATTTGCTTTTCCATGAATTGACCGTCTACTGTAGTCATTATCACTCCACTTTACCACCACAATGAAATCATTGTGAAAAATTTTAACATAAATAATAGCTATATGAGTCACCAATGTCCATAAAAATAATACTAATTGGCGAGCGAGCGAAGCGAGCGAGCAACTCTAAGATGTAGTCTATGGAAATCCTGAATACGTGGTCGTTTTGAATACGTACGTCGTCGTTTAAACGCGTACGTCGTCATCGATTAAACGCGCGCGCATTCCAGAAGGAGTACATGTACCATTCTTTACCCTTTACCAATTGTTACTTTATCATGAGGAGTACCATTCTTTACCCTTTACCAATCATCATTTCCCCCTTTACATGTCATTACATATTCTACTACTAATAATGAGATGTGAATTCAGATTTGGCAACCTGCAGGAAGAAAACCAATGCAAATTCAAATCAAACGACCCCAATGCAATTGAAAGTGTCAACATTTCCCCAGAACCTCGCTCGCCCAACCAATGCTACACGAGCATTTTCTAGTTATAGGTGAAATGATATTAATAACTATTTTAATGAAATAATAGATACACCATTGCTAACTGTGACCGTCTACGGGAAAACCGGGCACAACGCGGCGTGCGTAATATCCGAGAAAAGATCGATCGATTTCTTAAAAATGTATTGTTTCAAGCCGACGGAAGGGAACGGTTAGGTCTATTATAGCGGGAACGACTTAAGCTACGACGATAAAACTTGGAGAGCTCAATATCTGACGCCGACAACTCCGTAAGTGCAAAAAAAAAATTTCGAAGGGTGCCGCGTTGTGCCTGGTTTTCCTATAGTCGACACATATATTGACTAAGTCCTATATTTGACAGAGAAGGTAGATAATTGGAAAGAGGAAACTCAACTGGATCTTGGGTCTATACAGGTGTGAAGTACCCAGTTCAGACAAGTGAAATTGTCATAGCCAGTATTTACATTGTGTCCAGTGAGTATGGAATAAACTGCTTATTGTTGTATTAAGCAAAATAAATTACACTCAGGCTATATTCCCACCTATATATCTGGCTCATACATATTTGTGGCTCATACAAATAAATTAGCATGCAATATCTCACCATTACCACACTTGACTTATGAAAAAATTATATTATATATACATTTTCTTGGACCATGACATAATTTAATAAATTATTATTTACACGTATGTAATAAAAAAAGAAATAAGATTCACTACTTTACTCTAATAATGCAGTGGTGCAGGAAGTGGGGGAGGGGGGGGGGGGGGCCCCCAGGCTATAGCCCACCCATAATTTTAGGCACAACTTAAAAATGTGATTTCTCGCATGAACACCTACAAACCACATAAAACATGCCCTTGGAGCCCATCCATACCGAAACATCTTCCTGTTCAGGTATTCATCACGGTAAAATAAATGGAGATGATGAGTCCTTGAGTTCTACTTTTGAATTAAATGTTATAAATTTAACTTAAAAAAGAGAGCGACTGGATGACTTTTTGCACTTTAAATGTAGAAGTTAGGCAATATAGTGAGTAGAAGCTAAGGAGAAAACTTTGTATTATATAGGTGCATGTAATTAGAGTCATAATACATTGAGTCAACTATCACTTACCTTAGTTAGCTACCACCAAGAACAAAGCAAATGAAGTCCTTTGGTCACAATTTTATTTAAATCAAAATATTTTGCTAACTTTTATTCAAACTTTAAATTGATAAACATCCAATGGAATTGTAGTCCTATGAGTATTCATGAATAATAGTTTTCCACTAATAACAATAAAACATTTTCTACAGTGTAATTCTCACTTACATTTTCGAGGCAATAATGCTATTTCAACAGGTAATTTATCCACTTTTATATGATAATATGCCTTAGATCCCGTTGCTATATTGTTACTAGGTGTACTAACTTGGTAAGTGTGCACTATTTTTTGCCTTTAGGTATATGAACTGTGCATACTAACCACCCTTGGGGTATTGCTATTTTTGAGTTTTAGTGTAATATAATAGGCCGGATAAAGTGGGGAGCCGGTTATGTGAGGCCTGGATATGATATGTGAGGGTCTACTACCCTCTCATATCCGACCTATATGGGATATCCTGCTGCTGGCTCATACTGCAGGAATTTACCATAGCTAGCTGCTTAACTGCTTACCCAGAGCTAGATCTGGACATAACAGCTGGCAGCTACAATGCTAAAGTTAACTTGCCGGTGTGCTTCAATTGAATTTTAATTGAATTTTAATTTTGGGCAGGAAATTCGCTTGACTTTCTGCGAAAATGCTGATTAACAAAGTTGCTAGTGGAAACTGGGCATGGGTAAACGGGATCTAAAATGGTTAGAGCATGCACTTAGGTACTGGTGAATTTAGTGCACAAAGCCCTCTGCCTACGGCCCTTGGGCTTCAGTGCACTAAATCCACCAGTACCTAAGCGCTTATGCTCTAACTATTACATATTATCTGATAAGAAGATATCAAAGTAAATTATTCATGCATGAAACATGTACTTTGGGATTTTAATATACAATTATTAGTAGTATCTTTCCCTTTTTAATATTCAGTCTGTGTTATGGATTTCCACTTTAAAAAAAGATGTTCTTATACTTCTATTCAAATGTAACAACTATCAAACAAAAATATATTGTGAGATGAATTTCATCCTTTAATTTCACACAAACTGAATAAATCAAATATAATGTTTCAAAAAAGTCACTCAATGTTTACTCACAAACAATAATAAGCTTCTATATTGATATTTTTTTAACTAAAGCACTCATTAGAATTCACAAAAAGTTACGGCAAAAAATTATGCTTTATATAATTTCTTTGAAGTTTGCGTAAGTGTCAAATCCATCCAAGAAGTCAGCCAAAACTTGATGGCAGAACTCATACTGCTCCTGTAGTATATCATTGAAGAGAAACGTAATTTATACTCAGGTGTTTTATAGCCACAGTAATGTGTAATTGTATTTATTATGTATTTGATGGTTGCTAATTGTGATCAAATATTAGGGTAGAGTATGTTATATCACAAATAATGTAGGAATAACTTACAATACATCAACTATAAATAATGAATGTGAAAGCATCAAAGGATTAGTTTAATAACGTTTAAAAATTTCTCGCTTACTATACCCTGTGCTATTAATGCCCAGTCCATTCGCGTCAGTATAAATATTACGTCTGTATGAAGCTATTTTAGCAGAGTAGATAATATTCTGTATTATGTGTGCTATGCATTGAAAATCATTGTATCATTTGTAATAAAATTATGAGAACCTTTAGATTCTATAGCAGTAAATAATATTTGTTGACATTTAAATCAACAAAAAGAATTTTTAATAGAACAAATTTAGCTTAAGTATAGAATATGAATAAAATATGGTGTGACAACTAGAAGGGTTTCAAGTGAAAAATCTAAAGTAATGTCCAACTTCTTTGAAGTATTGATTTCATCAAATAATGCATCAAACTGCATTCATTCACTATTGAACATACTATTCTCCTACATGTTGCTTATTAAAAGTAAATACAATGATTTCAACATTGACAGAAGATGAGCTTTGCATACAAATAATAAAGAATAATAATTTATTGACAAATTCCTGTGGATATTTTTATGCTTCCTGATGTAAGTTTCATACACATAAACACATGCATCATTTAATATTTTCATACCTTATTAGCTACCAGACCAGCTCTTTGGAAGCGAACAGATTTTATGAACTGGAAGACATCAATTACTCCTTCAGACTTCATCCTCTCCATCTGAGCATGTATTGTGATGAACGTGCCACTCCTACCTACTCCATCACTACAGAATACACAAAAAAAATGCTTATATCTTTGCTTGAAGTTTTAACTTGATGATTCATTCGACAGCATTATAATATAAGTCATTAATTCTATACACTATATACATATCAATAATATTATGATAGCTTCATTATAAACAACTAAATCTTACTTGCACATGACCAAATAGACTTGTTGCCAGTACTCATCTGAACCTTCTGTACCAGGTTGGCGATCTCCAATATGGCTGTAGTAGAATTAGGCACAGCATTCTCCTGCCACCTTAGGTACTGAAATTGAGTGATACTGGTTCCAGTTGGTGCCACAGACATGCGAGTCTGGTTCTCTACTATCTCAAACTTTCTTGCAACATATTCACTAAATTCTTTTTGGTCTTTGAATGTTACTGCGAGTTTACCATACTCTTGTGCTGCACCTTTGCCTTGAGGCCAATAGCGGTGACACACTTCCTGTACATAGTATATTTATACAATTGACAGAATAACACTCTTACATTATAATTTTAACGTGCTTAATGTAATTATTTTATATATAAATAAAGACAAGCATCTATGTGCAAGCTATTATTAAAAACAGTAATAGAATGATGATATGAAAGGCAGCATATGTACTGCACAAAAAGTACCCATTGACAACCATAATAAAATCGTAAATTAGTGTCTAATCAGTATAGCTTGATAACCTCTACGTTCTTGTCAATTCATTGTCAACTCTAATTATCAAGACAGTTTACAGATTTTGTTATGGTTGTCTATGGACTCTTTTCTGGCAGTGATGACTCTAGAACATAGTGATACTTTACACTGCATTACACAATCATTACAAACCACATTTAAGAGACTTCTAGGTCGACCTTCCCGAATAATTTTTATCCACACACATACTACAGTGTAGAAGCTTGGAAGATTAGGAGCACAGTGTCTTAATGCACTCATGCTAGCATGAATACGCAGAGTTAGCCAGATGTAGTATTTTGTGAGTCTTATACTTCTGCCAATAAATTAGAGTGATAAATGTGTCTGGTAACTACCGAGTTTGACCTCAGTAGACTCCTGAAGAGGACTTTGGCAAGAAGTTGAACATCTGATTAAGTTTTAATTAACATAACTATACGAGAGTTATCCTCACACACTCAGTAGATAGTATCTACCACCAGGGTTCCCTCGTTGGGCAACCCAAGGTAAAACAGAATCTCAAGATTAAAGTTAATGAAGAAATTGAGAGTAAAGGGACAAGCATAAAATACAGACTGAATGACACATGTAAAACACCAGAGATGTAGTCCAGGCTGAGCATGCTCCATAGTTCATGACCATACCTTACCCTACATACTTGCACGTAAATAGAAAAACAGATGACAAAATGACTGTACGTATACACAATAAAATGATGGCTTGTCATATAGTCTTCATTTTCAGAACAGGGGTGGTCCCATATGAAACATCAGTTATATTCTATTTGAAGTTAGCAGGCTTTTTATTCTACTTGATTATACCAATCACAATTATTTCAAAAATATAACCTTAACTTTTATAGGCTTGTTTACCATTCAAAA
>WLWD01003640.1_pt1 | contig 54237 bp, 28 predicted proteins | sample 6712731 | NCBI WGS metagenome assembly WLWD01 (sample SAMN12718690, study PRJNA576275) | sponge metagenome | isolation source: marine sponge | host: Mycale hentscheli | place: New Zealand: South Island, Marlborough, Capsize Point | collected 2014-11-01 | reverse complement strand
AAGAATAAGTTTAAATAATGTGACTTGATCTTGTTGCTTCTTTTTCAATTCAAACAGTTGCGGGGAGCGGTTACTATGGCATTGAATCCCATTAACTGTATATATGTAATTTAAAACCGCGACTTGTTTTTAGTAGCTTGAATGATAGAAGTTAAAACCAATCATTTAACAATAGTGTAGTTTTAGGCTCACTCGCCATTTGTGCTCAAGCACACCACTAGTAGTTTTGCATTATATGTTTACCTGATTCATTTATTCAAATAACCCTCTCCCCCCCTTAGTCCCACAAAGTTTGGTTTTAAAAACTCCCAATAATTATGATACTGGCAGTGCATTTCTCCTCTCTGCTACAGGCTTCTTCAGCCCCAAGTTAAGAGTAGGGGAAGGAACTGAAGTTTGTCAGTGAGTCTATATATTAGGCATATTTTTTCAAAGATATGGTTTGAGTGGAGCAGGAAGTGGGGGGGGGGGGCATAATATTCTGACACAACTTAAAAATGTGCTTTCTCGCATGAATGCCTGCAAACCATAAAAAACAACAACTTGCCCTTAGAGCCCACCCATACGGAATCATCATCCTACACCACTGTTTGCATTGCTCTTAAATGTACTACTTTTACATTGTTTGTAACAAAAGGAGTCCATCTGAATGCTTTCCGACTGGCAAGCAACACCCCATTTCTGTATAGAGCAAAGTTTAGTGAAGCCATCCAACATTTTGATGCCATGTTGTATAGGATTCCCTGATAGATGTGAGCACAATGTTCCAATCATATGTACTTTCTGTATCACATGCACATACATGAACAACTGAGGCATGAACAGCTGTGACATGAACAACGATGACATGTAAAATCATTGAGAAATGATAGTTTCAATTATTACAATCAGCCCATGAGCAAATTGTAGAGCTTTTGCTGCTATGTCTGTAATTAAAGGTTTTGTTGTGGGGCTCGTCACACCTGGTTTCCTCGTGTACAAACTCATATATTGTTGTATACACTTACACATACATATGTGTACAGTATATAAAGTGCCATTGTGGTCTCTTTCATTATCTTAGTAAGAGGTACTTTTCTTGTTTTTTTATGTTCTTACATTCATAATGTATATTTTAGCTTTCTAATTAAGCATTCCTATTTAATGGTTTATTGAGTAGAGATGAGCAGTGTAACATCAAGTGCTGTACTGTACTGTAGTGAAAACAGCATTGTGTTCCTGAAACATGTAATTACTTTCCCTTCTTTGTTACATGTTTGAGATGCAAGAGTGTCCAAGGAATTGCCGTGGATACGTTTCCACAGTGACAATTCAATCCTTGTTTGAAGGAAAATCTACTGGAGTATTGAGGACAACTAAACTTATCACTGACACTGTCATAATCCAACTTGACGTTGATTGTACTGAAGTTGTATTTAACTAGTAATACAATGCTATGATTTATTCTAACAAAATTGGAGAAACATTCTATGAACAAATAGGGGTGGGGAAAGGGAGGCAGGGGGGGGGGGGAAGGGAGGAGGAGGCAAGTGAGATGCATGGACCCAGGACAAGTACAAAAGTACTTGTATGCTGCTACACATGTTGTAGATTGCTCCATGAACTTTATGGAGTTGTGGTCTGTCGACTTAAGAATATGGGTCACACAGTATTACATTTGCTTTTTTAGAATAAGCAGTCACGTCTAAAATTGAAGCCACACCCTTTGATTGTTGTGTGAACATGTCTTATAATTACAAAACTACAGTTGCAGAATATTGATGTGTACCCACAGCTATATTTCCAAGTGATCATGTACTTCAGCATGATTGCGGTGGGTCTGTCAACGCAGAAATGGTCAGCCCCGCAGCAAATGGCTAGCCCTACCATGACCAACTACCCGGGGAGAACGCAGAAATGAAAACAACATAGTCGGGAAAATTACGCGCCCTGAACTATGAACTTTGACCCCTTACATGTGCCAAGTCAGCAATAATTACTGCGCAGCTCCTCACCTTTGACCTAGAGCGTGGCCGATCAAATGAACTTTGAACCTTAAGCATGTGCGCATATGGCTGACCATGCGCTGTGGGGCTGACCATCTCTGCGTGGCTGACCATTGTTGGGAGGGGCTGACCATTGCTGCAGGGTGCTGACAGTGAAGTGAGAAAAAGATGTATGTTTTACCTATGATGAAACGAGAATTGAAGAAAGCATTATGATGAAGGAATGGATAATACAAGTAAATCCAAAATATCTCTAATTCATGAAGTAGCCAAAAAATGAAAAAGAGATGATCAGCAGATAAAGGCTTGTGGCTGTACAGCATTTAATTAAATCTCTATTCCAACTACATATAAAGGACAATTTTAAAAATGCCTTTCTTTCTTTAAATTGGTTGAACGACATTGCTTATGCTAGGTATAAATTTAAACTGGAATTTTATTATCTAAACTATTATTATTATCATTATTGCAGTTGTAGCTAAATAAATGCCAAACTGTAATGTAAATACTTGTTTGTATGTATGTATGACTTGAGGGATCGCCAGATATTTGAGCAAGTTTATTCACAAGCCAAAGGTGAATGAATCATAAGAAATGTAACTGAGTCATTTATACATAATATATATATGACTCAAGATCAACATATTATATTGATCTCAGCTTCAGCCTTCTGATTATAATAAATTGTTTGTTTGTTTGTTTTCATATTCTTTCTTTTTTCCCTTTGTCTTTCGCTCTTCCATTTTCTGTTTAAAAGTATTGCATCAAATGACAATTAGTAACTTATTTAAATTGCTTTAATCTCCTATTGTTTTTGCTAATTTTTCTGCTTTCATTTTTCCTTATCTCGTGGTGATTAGACCCATATGATTTGTCAGCATTGAAATTGTGTGTGGCGGAATGATTATGATAGTTGAGTTTCTTTGTTTGTGGATAGGCACTTTTTTTACAAAGTTATCTCATGTTATTTGCTAATGTATACTTCATGCAAGTGTAATTTACACAGAAAAACATTTTTAATTTTTAATGTGTTGTTGTTTACCAGTTCATTTATTTTAATGGGTATTGTTTACAGCCAATTTTTTTGTAATTTTGTTTTTATTATTATCTTCAGAAACCGATTGGCTCATTGTGGGCAGAAGGTGAGAAGACAGAAACCAGAGTAGCTCGGGATGGTGACAGACAGCACATCAAGCGTGGCCCAGGATAGTGGATTCATCAAACTCTTCAAAAAAAATTTAGACTTTTTTATTATTATTTTTTTACCAAATAACTAGCTAAGAAATTTATATAATAATCAGTATTACGGTCAAATAATTCTATCATGTTATTAAGATTGGAATACATATAGTATACTTAGTATCTATACACTGCATGCTGTGGTAAGACATCATCAAGAATACATAGGGTATACTCCAGCAACACATCTAGTACACATAGTATGGTGTACACCTGGTGTAAGGTAATGTACAGTACTACTCGAGTAATACAGTCCATACGAAAGATACACACACTGGTGACGTAAGTTAGATAGAGTCACTCATGGAGTATGCCACATGTATATGTAATGTTTGTGTCATTTCTACAACATCATTCAATATGAGCCAAAATAATAGATGACAACAATATTTACATTTATAACATGGCCATTGTTGCTTTACAATATGTTAGTGTTAGTCCTGCGTGAAGAACCCCAATCAGATATCCAGAATGTCCACCCATCAGTACACACATCCTGCAGTGATCCCACATGTAATTGGTTGCCGCTGTACTGGAGTGATCCCATATGCTGCCACTGTCCCTGGTGCAATCTATCAATATTTAGACAAGTCTCAACTGATGGTGGACTTTTCTCTAAAAACAACAACAACAACAACAACAACACACACACACACACACACAAAAACAAAAAAAAACAAAAAACTCATTTGCTGTAGCTTAATAATCTAAAACAATACAACCATGTTGTAAACTCAACTATACCAAAAAATAAAAATCCTTTCACCACCGCAGACACCATATAGCGTTCTGAATTTGGTTGGCGGTTTTCTGTATTAAAAAAATTGATTATCCAATATAACAATCCCATTTTTTGTTTTTACGTTGCTTTTGACATAGTGCTTCCTGTAATAAAAAATTGAAATGATAGCACATGTACATGTATTCAGTTATTTTACCATTATAAAATGATGGCTTGCTGGAGTGCTAAACGTTGAGTTGTCAATCTGCCGAAATTTTTTTATAGTACGAGGTTGAGAAGCTCAGAATCCATTATATGGAAGACGAATAAGCCGTGTAATCTATCTGAACTCCATAGTAGCTCTGAGGTTGTCAGAACATAACCAAGGACCTGATTGACAAGTCATTCATACTTAATGGACCCCCCCCCCCCTTAATCACCAGTTAGGTGTTAACGATGTTGTGACTCTTGTTTCATGTTTGTACATATATTCTTGTGATTTTTGTAGAGTAGCTCAGTCTGACGAAAGTCAGAATAGCTGCATTTTGATTGTTACTGAACATTTCAATTAAATTAATATTACCTAAAGACTGTTGGACTGGTCAGATTCATTGTGTGGCGGAGGCTCTAGCTAGAGACGGAGTTGAGCACCGTTACAAACAAACTATGAAGAATGGATCAATGTTGGTAATAGGCAAGCATTTGTTCAAGTGCTAAAGGTTAAGTTGTCAACCATAGGCAATTCCTGGATTTATCTTAGTTTATAGAATTCTTTTGATTTTATATCCTCTCTCCAGCCCAATTATTTTCATTCGTAGGTATGTTAGTGAGTGTGGTACTGTCATAGGAAAGTTGGGAACTATATTAAGGAGGGAGGGAGTGTGGGTGGAAAGTGTGTGCCACATTTATATATAACGAAAGTCACTTCAAAATTTGCACTGGCCAGACTTTATTTTCTGTCTATTTGAATCTATCCTATCAACAACACACCATAGTATGTTGGGGTCAAATACTTCAAAAGCATTTAATTGCAAGTGCAAATATTTGATTTCAGACTGTATTTAATTAGCATTGCAAACACTTTGAAAATACGACAGTGTTATGTGTATGTCACATATGTTATCTGCTGTCACAAACACACACACACACATGTACATATACTTGTGTGCGCGCACACACACAGTGACCTCCAATGAAATATCCAAATGGTATTTCCACTTTCCTTTTCCCCAGGACTTTTTTGAGAGACTTGCCCATATTTTCTCTAGCCTCTTTTCATTTCTGTTTTGTATTAGCAATTCATGTATTTCAAGCTTAGCAATTCTAAATTTTGCTAGTATTTCAATACATTGCAAATACATAGAGCTCAGACTTACTCAATTATATACATTGAAATTACAGCAAAAAATGTATTTAATTGCAACCAAATACAATTACAATGTATTTGACCAACTCTGCCACATACCACTCGCCTCTCCCTGGCCAGTGCTTTAATAGTTAGTGTGGTGAAGGAGATGAGAGCAGCATATCAAACCCAGTTAATAAGAATCTAAAACCAGGTCCCAACTAATCATCATCATCATCATCATAATAATAATATAATCATAGCAACAAAAACAGGCTACACAGTTGCGCTTGATGTAATATGTTTCGCGAACTAGGAACGCGGTAGCATAAAGTACTTTAACCCTCTCACCGGCAGATAAAATTCAGTAATTTTATTTTTTCTATATGAATGTTTAAAAATAAATATAAAATCAGGAGTTCAATTAGTACCTAGCAACCATATATCACATGAAAGTACATGTATTGCTCAACATTTTTGGTCAAATTTGGTTGCCTAGCAACAAACCACACAGTGGTTATTGTGGTAACTATATCCTAACAAAGTGATCTGTATGCGTTCCAGTGCAATATTAAGCAATTGTTTGTGCATGATTAGATATTTTTTGCTGTTATAATAGACAGTTATCTCAGCCAGCAATGCTGTTACTCACTGATGACACTAGGAGAGGCATGACTGATAGCTGGGCAGAAGAACATCAAGAAGAAAAGAATATTTCGCTAACAATTCCAGTCCTCTGCACACACTCACTCCTCCCTCTAGCCATACTCTTACTCATACTCTTCATTTTTCATCCATTCATCACTTTGTCAACTTTCAACATAATCAGTATTACCATCATCTCAATATTCTGACCTTGCAGAAGTAGCTAAAGACATCATCCTCTGAATGAATAGAGAAGTCCGAAGTATTCAGAGAGCAAAGGTAGCTCAGTCAAATCATTACTCATTGCTGGGAGTTTGTAAAAAATAAGTTTACAGCTGTGACCAAATTAGCGCAATATTTCTGGGAAAGCTATTAGGCATAATAAAACTTACCGCCATGTTCCAGCCATTCAATTAGTGGCAACATTTTACCATCCTGACCCAGCAAATGAATTATTCATGAATACACGCACTGCTGTCATCGTCAAGCATATTATTATATAGACTGTACCCCGCCACATAGTGGCAGTTGACATATTGCAAAGTAATAATGCAGTAGCACAAGTTATCTTGCTCAGTTACTGTTCTTTACCAGTGGATAAAGTTACAAAAGTTCCCCCTCTCCTGCTCTCATTTTCTAAACTATCTGAGCTCTTCTTATATCCCACCTCTCCTTCTTCAGCTCTTCTTCTGAGTCACGGAGTCCTCTTTTCCTATCTCTCCTGCTTATGAATTTCTGTCCTACTTTGAGTAACTTTTGTCTTCTATTTCGTACTTTCAGCCTTCCTTTTGGTAACAACCCCCGCCTTTACTGGTCGATTCCACCAGCTTTTTAGTTACAATTAATCGCTCACCTTTTGGCCTTCTCTTCCCTTCCATTTTAAACCTACGCGGCCTTACCTCGCCGATTTCACCCGCTTTTTGATTACGATTAATTGCCTTTTACCTTCTCTTCCGTACTTTCGCCTTCCTTTTTGAAACTACACCGCCTTCCACCGTCTAGTGTGTACCCACTTTTTAGAATTAACCAGCAATTTCTACTGAATGTGACAACACTTTACCTACCGTGAGATGACGATACCTTACCAATCCGCCCAAAGCTTGTGAATCATTCATGAATACACACACCGTCAGTCGTCGTCGTTACTGATACACAAGTGTATTATTATATAGATGACAATTAATAATAATTGATAATAATAGTAATAAGGATAATAATGATAATAAAAGTGAATTATTCATGAATACACACACTGCTGTCAAGCATATCATTATAATATAGATGATGACAATAATAATAATAATAATAATAATACCGTAGTCTACCGTGTCTACCTTTACCATTCACTTACAAAAATGGCCAAGTGGGCGTTCACCTATTTTTTGTTTACGCGAGAATTTGCACACACACAAATTTTACACACACAGCATTATTGAAAACCTGCCCAGGCTGCACTACTTACTCGACTTTAACAACATAAGACATCAGATTCAATAGTCTTGAAGGTTTTCTGGACATTCTCCATCGATATTCTAGTTAGAAAAGTCGGCCTTCACTGCCGTCAATTTTGCTTGGATTAAGAGTAGCTGGATCACTACAACTTATTCTTGAATAGGACCCAGCAGTGGGTCCTTATTTTTGAATAGGACCCAGCAGCGGGTCCTTATTTTTTAATAGGACCCAGCAGTGGGTGAACATGACTCAAGAATGAGTCTTTATTAAAACTCAATGATGAGTCTATACAATTGCATATAGCCTGAACAATGGATGAGTTGGACTCCATCATGCAACTCGGCTATGATGAGCTTTAAGTGATTGTCACACAACAATTGTGCACAGATGAGTCTTTCATATCTGTAACTTATTTATACTATTAGGGTTAATGCCCATTCCAAATGCAGTGATAAAGTAAAATGAAAAAGAACAGAAACAAAAAAACAACAACAACTAATTGTGGCTTTGTGGTTATATACATACTGGCAAATGGACATGATGGTAAGCACCTCCAACAGATTGTTGTTGTATGTTACTACTTGATGATTGCGAGGGTCACTATACAATAGGCTTTGTGCGAACAACACAAGATTTAAATTCAATAAAATTCTCCTCTTGAACTGGATATCCAAATAGGTACATCATTATGTCATTAATGTGTGTTAGGAAAACAGATTCAGTAATTGTGATACATGTGTGAAATTGAAAATGGAGAAACGAGAATGTTTGAACAAGTCCCGACAAGAGTATTATTAAACAGCAGTTGAAGTCCCACTTGGACAGAGTTGAGTAAGTACATGATATAAACTCATCCTTAAGTACAATGGTCTCACATTGCTTTCTTTGCATCAAATAAACTTAGGAGAGAAAGAAGCAATCAGCATCATAGAGAAAAAGCACGATCAATGCCTGAGAAATGTATGACCGTCAATATAGATGGCATGGATCAAGCTAAAACAAACCTGCCACAGACTAATCTTCTTGCTAAGTCCCTCTCCACTCTATGGAAACTGCGTACACACATTACTGGCGTGTTGCTGCACGCAAAAAGCCCTCATGGAAAAATTGCTTATGCTTTCATTGATTTGTTGCAATACCCGCATGACAGTAACATGACTATCTCTATTCTCCTGAAAGTGATTCACAGCTATGTAGAACTTTGCCAAAGCCTTCCTCAGACACTCTATCTTCAGATGGACAACACATGCAGAGAGAACAAGAATAAGTATGTGTTAAGCTTTTGTGCTATGCTCGTGAATATGAGAATATCCAAGAAGGTATTTGATCTGGTATGTAGGTGTATAGAAAATTATTATTACTTGTAGGTGCAAATTAATTTCCTACCTGCCGGTCATACACATAAAGATGTTGACGACCAGCTATTCTCCAGAATTGGTGAAAAGATCAGAAAGTCTGGATGTGAATCTGTTCCAGGTAAATATTTTTATTGTGTGTGAATAGTTTCACCCACGAAAACCATTCATTGATCTCTACAGCAATCACTTCTGGAGCTACCATAATTGATATACCCCCTTTGAATGAAGACCTTGCTAACATTTTAAGAAAAGAGAGTGCAACTCCATCGAAGGTAATACAATTAAATCCATCAAATAGAGTATTTAACTTATTTTTTTTACAAAATAGATTACATGTAGAGGCCGAAAGAATCAACTTTCTCAGGCATCCCATACTAATTCTTCCAATGTTTCAACCACATCTTCAAATGAGCTTTCCAATTCTATCTCAGATGGTGCTCCTCAGGTTGAAGTAGGTGATTATGTTGCAGTTTATCTCGAGAAGTATGACCTCGAACAGCCTCAAAGGTAACGTCTATTTCAAGCATGGACGAGACAGTGGACATAGACTGGTATATGGGGTGCTATAGTGGTAGCTGGAAGGTGTGCATGATTGGAAGAGGAACAACAAGAAAGGTTTGGAATGATTCGTTCCATTTAGTTTATGAAGTCAATGAAACTTCATAAGGATACTGTGTTGGCATTTAAGAATAAATACTCTGGTCTTTGTTAGTCACTTATCGAACTCTATTTTTGGACGAATTATTATGTGGAATTGATATGCTATAAATATTATTTCTCTTATTAGATCCAATAAACACTTGTTCTAATTAAGTGCCTGTAGTTCTTATTAGGACCCCTGGACCCTTAACGGGGAAGCTAATTTTAACAAGGACCCATAGTAGGGATCCTTGTTGGTTGGGATAATTTCTAACCGAGGACCAATAGTTCTATGATCCTTGTTCTCAATGCTCAACATCTTTGTAGTTAAGACCATTGTTCTAACTTGGGACCTATTATTAGGGCCAATTAAAGACTTATAGTTGAAACTGTTGTTGTAATCAAAGTTCCATAGTTGGGTCCCTTGTTGTAATTAAGGAGTCCCAAGTTGTCATCAAGGACCCACAGTTGGGTCCTTGTCGTAATCAAGGACCCATAGTTGGGTCACCGCAAACTTGCTGGACAATACCAAATTAAGCCTAATTAGACAACAATGGTTAGATATCCACTACAGAACTGAGTGCGTTGTTGGAGTCACTGGTTCAAGCCCTTCCCGAGTGTTTTTCTTTTTGCTTTTTTTCTTCTCTTTTCCTTTTCTTTTTTTTTTTACTTCTATTTCTTCGTTTCTTTCATTTTTTTCTTCTCTTTTCTTCCTTTTTTAGTCTCTTTGCTTACTTCTGTTACTCTTTTTTTCCCCTTTTTTACTTCTTTTCTCCCTCTAAAATTAAGATTTTGCCAATCCGAACATTTCACTAATCCAAACATAGTCTGGTCCCATATTTTTCGGATTAGCAAGGGTCTACTGTAATTTGTTTCTTTGTGAAAGTCTTCATAATTATTTATTATTTGTTGTGACCTGAGAGGACACCGTTGCCCAACATGGCTAATCAGGGTTTCATACAGGATTTTTGGTTGGGGGGGGAGGGTAGCCTCCGAGTGTACTAGCCACACCCATTTTTGTAGCTTACACTACTTTGATGCACATCTTTGCATAGAGTCTACACTTTCATACTCATGATCAGTGTTTGGTCCTATGCACTAAATGGCTCAGTTTTGATAGGAACATATGGGATAGAACATCAGACCTAATAATAAATGCTTCCAAAATGTTCACCTGGGGAGGTGGGGTGGGGGGGGGGGGGGGGCAGCCCATACAGAAATGTCAATTTCAATACATTATCTATGGAGAACTATTTCACTTGATAAGTTGACTTACTACATGAGACATATGCCAGCTTCTTTAAAAATTCAAGAATGGCGCTTCTGTCTTGGGGTAGCACATCATTAGTACCTTTAGACACCCATCTTGTGAGAACTTACTCTCACAATCCCTTTCTGGCTGGAGTAGACCTGGAGTGATTCTGTAAATATATTAATAATAATTCATTTCATGCTTTGTGTATGTTTAATGATATTTTCCCATAGCTGCGGCATATTCGAATTTCCTATGTTTCACTAGTGGATGTTTTGTTGCCCAACTGTGCATGCAGCATGGAATACTAACTGTAAGTACAGCCAATTGCAAGCATAAAAATCGCCAACTTCATTTCCAGCCTAATTAAAGTATTATACAGTAATTAATTTCATTGTTTGTGAAATATCGCTAGATTTATCACTCAATATAGTGCTTCCTCGATTCCGGACTTCAATAATCTACACTGTCGCATATCCTGACCCCAGAACTGTCCTTTTTTCTGGTAAGGGTCACACTGTGCATACGGGCAAAATAATCACACAATTTCCAATCTGGGTAGAGACAGCATGGCAGAAGCAACGAATACTTCTTTTGCTATTCAACCTGAAAATTGCTGTTACATGTATGATATGAATATCATGTATTGATTGAGAAATTCATGGTCATGAATGTAATTACACATATCCGGACATTTTCACTTCATCCATCCAGACCTTTGATTGTTTCTTTGATACCAAGCTAGCCAGATAATCATGGCTTTAGCTCATGAAATTGGTCACTTACTCATGAACCAACACGGCCCTTGGTTTTATGCAGTCAAAATTGTGAGAGTGGAACGTCTTGAGACAGATTGTGTTATATTTTGGAAGAGTTTTGTAATACAAGAGCATATTTTTTAGAACGGCACTTCATTGAGGTCAAATCGACATTTTTAGAATTCCAGCAGGGTTATTGTTTTTCATAAAATTGGGCATATTTTGGGGCAAATGTTTTCACGAGGGCCAAAATAATTTTCAGTGGTGGGGTGCGAAATGACCTAAAAAAATCCCTGACAGGGAAAATTCGGTATTTGAGATATATGGCGGAAGTGTCTCCTAAACTTGTACCTCACTGCTATTGTATCAATTCAAATTCAAGGTAGCCAAAGAAACTACATTTTGAGTAAAAATGTCGTCGCCCACACTATGTACTACAAAATGTCCATTTACTAAACATATAATTAAATACCATATACCCGATTTTCAACTAAACACACCTAATAGTGTCTCGCTTACTTCATTTGCTCGCCAATTACTCAATTTTCCTTATCAACCATGCCTAGTAATATCTCGCTCACCCACATTAAATTATCTTACGTTTTATATTTCCGAAGGAAGTACCGAAATTCAGTATGTTGCTTGGTCTCATCTTCAAGCAGAATTCCAAGTGCATCCTGGTCAAATGTGTGCCTCCTTAGTTTGTTGATTGTATTCCTGGGGATGTTTCTCAGATTTTATGTAGTTGAATGGTAGTGTCCGTCAAATTCACTTGGAATGCTATCAAGTATTCCTTTTTGTATGTGGAGAGGAAGTAGCTATTGCTAACAAAGGATTCTATACTCGTTCCATCACTTCTGGAAGAGGTTGATATGAGTGCATATCAGAGAGAGACTTCAGGGAATGTCCAGAGTTTGCAGATGGAAGGGGAAAGGTCACATGAAGTATTTCTTCATATTCTGTCTTTATCAGCTTAGCAGTGAGTATAGCTCTGCATCCACATAACCTTGACCCTGGAGCATTTCGTGGTTTTTTGTTCTCATTCCTTTTGTATCTAGGTTGTCCTCCTCGAAAACAAGAATACTGTTGTCTCCAGCTAACCATATATGGCAATACTTCCCCCTCCTTTTGTACAACCCCAAAGTTAGCATCTTTGTAGACGTCACTGCCAGTACACAATTTAAGGATGGTTCCTGTTTGGTGTTCAAAACTTTTCCTCCAATTTTCCCATTTATTGATGGTATAGTTTAGAAAAAACCCTTCTCCATAATTTTGTGGGCACTGAGAATCAAGTTGGGAAATAGGGCCTGTAGGGTCAGATTTTGTGTTTGTGGTGTTGGTGGTGAATATGATAGAGTTTAAATCAGAGTAACACTGGTACTACTTCATTATTATGTAGGTTCCTCGTCATCCAGTACACACCAGGACTGCAGTGGCCAAGTTTGAGGCGACAATGACTGACAGACAATCCCTTTTCAAAGCAGAAAGAACATGGCGCGGCCTGTACTTCATGGTGACTTCGGATAATCCTGCAGTACTTTGTACTTTTTTTTAACTTGAAACATGAAGCACATCTCCCAAGTAATTTAATGTGACAATCTACAACATCAATTATGTTTAATACTTATTTCATGTAGCCATGTGGTTGGTTTTGGTTGTTTAATACTTTTAGCTATGCATCAAACTTGGGTGGGTGAGTGTGGAAGGGATGAAGAGAGGAAGGGAAGAATAGCACATGAAACAGTGCAACAGACTTGCCAGTTAGAATTGCATGTGTTCTCTGGCGACTTTGTTAATGCAAACAGAAGACCAAAATTAATGATATTCATTTATATTTTGGTGTTTATTAACACGCACAAAATGTGTATGCTAATCAAAATTTTCGCTAATCTAAACGGGGCGCTGGACCCAAACCATCAAATTAGTGAGACTCCAAAGTAGTAGTTCAAGCATTGCTATAATATGGAACTTAATCATTTGAAACTTAATCATGTGGAACTTAATCACTTTGAATTCATTTGGAACTTAATAAATAGCAATAATAATACTTGACACTTTGTAAGTCTGTTCAGATTTATATAGTTAATAAACATTACATATACCCTGATAATTTTTTGTTAGTACCAGCTATTTCCCCCTCCCCAACAAGTTTTTTGTTTGTTGTTTTTATCGTGGTTAAAACATAACACACCTCGCCCACTCAGCTAGGTTTTTGTAAGAGAAAGTGGTTATAATAACTTACCCTGCAGGCAATTCAATTCCATGGCTTCCCATACGACCACGACGTGGTTATTGCGACCCTTTACCGGGTCAGTCTAGCCATACTAAGTGGTCACGTGATGGCTTGCAGTGTTTTACAATTCTAAATCAATTTTTACGCGCGAAAAAGCGGCATTCCACTTGTACCTAACGAGATGTCTGGTGGAAAGCTTGTACATCGTTTCCTGTCACGGATTTATGGGGAGCCATACTTTCCGTGTATTGCTTATGTAGAAGTGTGGCTTTCCGTGACGTAGAATTAAATACGCGTATAAAAACTGCGTTATCATCACTTCGAATACTTTTTTGGTGGAGATGGATTATAAAGCTTTAGTGCGTGCGGTTGCGTTGGAACGTGAATACTTTATTAGCTAAGTACATTACGGCACACCATAAAAAAATAGTTGTAGCTTAGTTTGTTTTAATAGTGCCATAACGAGAGCGATGTTTGTAGTCAAGGAGCTCAATGTTTACCTGAAAGCTTGGAATCAGACTAGGCCGTCCACATAATAGAGTATGAAGTATTAGCTGTATGTATAGCTAAATAGCAGAAAGTTCCATTGCGATTTAGACACGATCGACCAGAAGTCGACATTCTTTAAGTTAAAGTTGAGGTGTGGCTAAATAATTTACTTCCGGTCACTCAAAAGATCGAGACCGAACCCCCCCCCCCCCCCCCCCCCCCCCCCCCACAAAAAAAAAATTCAGTTTGAAAAGTTGTGATGATCAACCTTACTAGAAGCAATACAATATATAATAGCAAAAAAATTGCATTCTTTTTATCAAACAACGAAAGCACAATGCGTTATCAATTAGTTTATAATAATTGCAGACATATAATACATAGGGCCTTTGTTCTATAGTCCACAGGATTAAGTGCTTGACCTGAACTAATTAAGGCAAATTTAAATTTTCTTTGAGAAAAAATGATAGTAATATCAAAATCATGTTATAGGCACTGCCCTCAAATGTGTACATCATTGAAGAACCAATGTTTAGAATCTTCATATTTACAATACACACTCAAGGCATTTATTCAATACCATCAATATTGGTCAGCTATATGACTAAATAACCTGTCTACATGTAAATACTGCAGTATTTTTGGTTCTGGGATGCTGCAGTATTTGTGGCACTGTGGAGATGAAAACTGCACCTGCACCAGTGGGCAGTCTTCTTAGACTTCACTGTCATTAGCTCAGACCTCAAATTCATGTCTGATAATCTAAACTCTGCCAAGTGTGAATGTGTTAATAGACCCCTATATTAAATGAAATTATTTGAGCTATATCATTCGATCAGTAAACCCTAAAACAAGATGTATGGACTGTTAGTGTAGACCTCAACATCAACCATCCCATTACTGACAAGCCATACAAAATGTGTTAGAAACTGTCATGCAGGGAAGCCATCGTTGTGCGTTCCCTTAAAAAATAAACTGAAATACAGATATATAGCTAAATATGACTAGAAAGCAATTATAAGTATAATTCTAAAAGGATTCTTTATGTAATGCTGCTTTCTTTAATTATATGATGAGACAACACCCTCCTATGTTTGCTATAACAACATCACTCCCTCATCATCACAGTGTATATTCTCAATCGAACAACTGAGTATACTCTTGGATTGAGTCAGTAAAAATGAACATCATAGAGTTAGTGGGAAGCCAAATGTACGAGTGTTATGCATGGCAGGATTAGCCTGCACCTGCTCCAGTGGGGCAGTCGCTTCTTACAGACCTCAACTTCATGTCCTATAGTCTAGTCCCTCCTTCATGTGGATGTGCTAATGGATGTGATGCATACACATCCTTTTATTGATTTAGATAAATCATTTAAGCTGAATCGTATTAGCAGACTTGAAACAAGTTGTGAAGATTGCTAGGATAAACCTCAAATAACCAATTCATTACTAGCAAGCCATACAAGAGTGTCTTGAAAACTGTTGTATAAAAGAAGAGTCACTTTTCTCATTTCTTCAATATTCGTGATCAAGTCTTCTCATCAGTCTACGTATACTTCTCATCAGCATCCAATGGCTCCCATATTCCTACTCATGTTAGGTAAGGTTGGATCAATACCTTTATACTTGGGACTATTCAATGTTACATCCTCTCCAGGCGGTGTATTTATGCTGGATTCCACATCAGCATATCTTGCTCACCCTCGTAGTGACAGCATACCTATGGCTACAGAGAATGAACTAAATTCTACTAGTAAGATGACTACTAGCAATCCTCCAATAACAGAACAGACTTTAGAACTAGTGACTAAAGAGACTACTACTACTGCTAATGAAGAAGAGGGAAAGGAAGAAGATGCATATGATTGCATTATTCAGTCCAGACAAATAGAAGGTTCATAGAAATATTATAATTATGTCACATGATATGCTTGTATTACAATATAGGAGACACTTCAGGAGAGCTAGATTGAGCTGAAGCATGAAATGATATTATAATAGGAATTTACAATTATGATTACAGTTGTACTTGGCATATTAATTTACTTGTGTTGAATATATTGTAGGCTCTTCATATGAAGATAAACTTTGTGTCCCCTCTAGCCCGAGTGATGTCATCACTCAGAAGGTATATATATAATAGCTTGCAGTTAATACTTTTATACATTATTTATAAGTTGCAAGTTGAAGCTATAGCTATATTAATAGAACATTTTCCTTATTCTAATAGCGTTAGAACGATATTTCAGCTAAAAATGATTGAATTATTATATGCATAATAGCTGTATTATTGCTTCTTCCTAGAGATTGTGTTATCATTATTTGTGTTGTGTTTCTCATCACTTGAGAATACTGTGACTCATAAATTAACTAATTCAGATAAAATGTAACATTGTAGACTGAATGGAATTATAATGCACTTGTGCAGGTCAAATGTGTCCCGAAATATATTGAATACAAGGATGTTGGATTGAAAGGTGAGTTGACAATGAATTCTAATTATGCACTATCCAGTGTCCATGTTATACAAATGCTAACATATTATTCTTATCTAGAACGCTATGTTGAGGTTCACTCAGACTGTGTGGATGTGAGGGAAGCTGGTTGTGGAGTGTTCCAGCAATCCAGGAGATACTTTCCCAACACTCCATATAGCAAGAACATTACAGTTGGCAGGTGCTATGAAGAGGGATGTCCATCTTGTAACTCATCAGTTGGCTTGAGACCAATGAATATTCAATTTCATGACATCATTACTCCTAGCAATGGTAAGGTGCCGCCAGCTGTTTCTCATATAAATAGCAATGTCTTCTTATCTACATCATTACTTATACTTTCAACTCTGTTTATAGAACATTTTCAAGTGAGGGACAACCCGAGCTGTTCCTGTGCTCCAGTGTGCCACAGAGTGTCAAGAATTGAGGAAGTGAGAGTTTACGATACGGAAACAAAAGAAGCTACAAGTCAGGTATGAGAGTACCAACTCAAATAACATGATCACATCAGTCAGGGAGACTAAATTTCATATTATGATCTACTTTTCTAGAACCTAAATTTATTAATTTGTTAAAGAGTATATCTGACTTCGTTATTGTTTGCAATTCAAAATTAAGACTTCAACATATTTAATTAGAACCATTAATTAAACTGGCTTTGTCTTCAATTGTATTGCAGTCGATTGACTTTGGTCGATGTGCTGGAATCAGCAGTGGTCAGATCATTCAGAACATTTGTATTATGTAAGTTGGTTAATTATTATCTATATAATAATACGCTTGTGTGTCAGTAACGACGACGACGACGACGACAACGACCGACGACGACGACCGACGACGACCGAAGGTGTGTGTATTCATGAATAATTCATGAGCTTTGTATGGTTCGGTAAAGCATAGTTCATTTTGTGGTAGGTAAAGTATCGTCACAATCAGTACAACGTGCTGGTTACTTCTAAATAGCGGGTGCAATTGACGATGGAAGGCCGCATAGGTTTCAAAAGGAAGGCGAAAGTATGGAAGTGAAGGTAAAAGGTGATTCATCGTAACTGAAAAGCAGATGGAATCTACGAGGTAAGGCAGTGTAGGTTTAAAATGGAAGGGAAGACAAGGCAAAAAGGCGAGCGATTAATTATAACTAAAAAGCGGGTGGAATCGACGAGTAAAGGCGGGGGTTAGTTTTCAAAAGAAAGGCTAAAGTACGAAATAAAAGATAAAAGTTTCTCTATACAGAAATTCAGAAGCAGGAGAGATAGACAAAGTAAACGGGGGCTCCGTGACTCAAGAAAAAGAGTTTAAGTTAGGAGAGGTGGGTAGAAGAAAAGCTCAGATATAGTTCAGAAAAAAGAGAGTAGGAGAGGGAAACTTATATAATCTTAACCAATGGTAGAGAATGATAACTGAGTAAGATAACTTGTGCTACTGCATTCTTACTTTGCAATACGTCAAGCGCCACTATGTGGCGGGGTACTTGCTATGATCCAAGAAGGAGAAAGGAACAACTTGATTCATGAAAGTAATTGTCCATTTCACTAGAAACGGTTTTTTGTGTGACTGAATGAATATATTACAGTAGTTAGCTAAATGCAAATTGAAATATTATTTCTCCAACTTGTTGGCATCAAATTAATTGGACATGCTAAATTGTAAGTTAAATCTCATCCCAAGTCTTGAGATTAAAATTGCTTGTGGAACAAATTAAATAACCCTGACATTACTAGCACCACACTTAACAAATGTGGATTTAATATCTATATAAACCAAGTATGTTCGTTTGTGTAGGGATGCTTTTGGCGGAGCTAGTACTTACCTGAAGTTTTTTGAACTTCTACGACTTCAATGTCAGCCACTCAAATCCAAGAAGATTTTAGTGCAAGATGGCGACCATGTAATGGAGAGAGATGTGATCACTGACTGTCAATGTCAGTGACACAGGCAGTAGCTAATTCCACTACTGATTGGTCTACTGGAATAACATGGAACTGGATCTGGTATAACTCACACATGCACACACTGCTATTCTTGTTGCGTCTTTTTCGTTCTCGTTTTGTATTTGTTTGAAAGCTAAATACAATGTGTATTTCATCAAATTGATTGATTGAGTTTTTGTCTGATTGCTATATTTTTTCATTAAAAAATCAGTAAATAAAAGAACTGAATTGTGTGTTTGTACTAAGTGTCAATTTTAGTTACTCATAAGAGCATACCTCTCAGCCTATAATTGTATTAAATAGGAAGGCATAATTTTTATTGATTTATTGAATGAATATAAGTTTCAAACATACTCAGACTACACTCTTAATATATTGAACTGTATCATTGCATGCAGTCCTTCTCAGCATAGCTTTCTGAAGACATTATTACTTGTATGATTGCAGCACTCATGCAAACCCAGCCACTTCATGCTGCAAGTAATGATTAATCTTACATTTAGTGTAGATTATGTGCCTCATCTTGATGCACATAACAGAGTCACATTGGTTATTTATCCATTGAAATAAAAGAACATCCATAGTTGACTACTTGTAGCTTATCTTTATTAGTTTTATTCATTTAAATATCTTTTTAAACAAATTGTCGTGATCTTTGTGCAGAGTTCGCATTTACCATGTATGTATTGTTTCAACCATTCATTTATTGTGTGCGTTACATACAAACAAGATTGGATGAATTTTGCAAGTAAGCAGGTGTTGTTGTTTTAAAGTGGATGATTGAGATAATATGTAAATTTACATGAAACCTACGAGATTTGAAGATACAGTTTAGTGTAACAGTTTAGAGACTCAAAGCAAGACTTTTCAATATCATATACATTTGCTACACATACTTATTATTAATTAGCTATATAGACCAAAGTAGTAATAAATTTACTATTAGAAAAGACTATACACGATCAATTAATTGTCTTGAGCCACGATAATTGTGTTATGGTCTCATAGTCAGAGGATGTCAGCATGGAGTCTGATACTTGCCCGTATGCTATACAAGTTTCCACAGGAACATTTGTCGAACTATACACATACATACACATACACACATACCTAACAAATATAAACATTACTAGTGGTGTGCTCGAGCACAAATGGCGAGCGAGCCTGATAGTTAGGTAACATAAAACTAAGTATTGTTACTATGTTTTAGCTTAGTTCATGCAAACACTATAATAGCAGTTATGACCTTTTATTTCAGCAAACAAGTACAAAATCACTCTCTTACCTAATTAATGGTAACTTTTGTAGTATCAAACATCTGCCATTCTGATAATCTCAATCACCAGTAACTCTTGAACAAGCTTTCAGCTACGATAAAAATAAACCAGTGTTATTATTTGTAATTTTAGCCAACAAATATGGAATTACTACTTACCTCATTCTTGAGTATTGATAACTTCTGTAGTATCAAATTGAAGTTACTTTGACCATCTGAATTACCTTGAATTCTTGACAACAAGCTCTCACCTACAGAAACAAAAGACAATCAATTTTAGCACACAAATACAAATTACTTTCTTACCTCATTTTCTTGAGCAGTTGTAACTTTTGTAGTACCAAATTTGAGTCATTCTGACTATTTGAATTTACCAGTGACAACTAGCTCTTAGCTATAAATAAGAAAGGCCAGAGTTATTTTTGCATATTTAGCTAACAAATATGGAATTACGTACTTACCTCAGCATCCCTCGAGTAGTAGTAGCTTCCTTAGCATTAATACTTTATGTGCTTACATACGCTTTTCAGAAGCAGTGATAGCTCTCTTAGTACTGACTACAGGTGGCTCTTGACAACTAGTAACAAGCCGCACTTAGCCGGAAAAAAGGCGAAGTTTTGAATTTAAATCTGGTAAAAAGTCTTCAATGTCATAGTAACCGATCAAATCAACTTTTTGTTTCTTGAAAAGCAAGCGTTTTCGCAGGAATTTTCTCACACTTTGGAGCTTAAGTATAAAGTAAGGCTTGCTTAATGCTGTAGTTTCAGAATAAACTGGAGTCAAGCCTAAAAGCCGTGTTTTTTTAAGAAAAAAACGATCCCCGCGCGCGCGTTTAAAGGGCATACGTACAATCCATACATACATACATATATACATATATACATATAACATATACCCGATTTTGCATTATCCACCCCTAATACTGTCTCGCTCGCTTCGCTCGCTCGCCAACTAATAAAATTTACACTTCCATTGCTTCAAAAAATTTCTACAAGAATGAAAGCTTTAGCTACACACACATCGTCTTACCTTTCAGATTTCTTAGTTGATTTGAAGTACTTGCAAACTACAAGTATCTATACTGCCATAATGACAGAGTATAGTATTAATGAACCCAATAGAGTCAAAGTTGCTGTGAGAGCTGTATCTGAATCCAAATACACCACATGTTAATGTGTCATTGGGAGGAAGACAGTAATTATCAAGTTAAATAAGAATTAGCTTTTGAATAAGCACATGTGTTTTTATGAAGTCAATTTCAGTACTTGTGGTCATATCAATTGTTTTATCTTCTTCCTGCAAGAAGTAACAAACCATACTATTATAAGTCTTCTAAATATAGACCCCTCCCATCATAAAACTAGTACCTAGTACTTCTCACTCAAACCTCAGCACTACTAAGAAATTATTCACTCACTTGTTCCACAGCCTGCACTGGGTGCTATAGTGGACACTAATAGTACTGGTACAGACCCAGTTCTAGATCCTTGTATCACTTGCCGTACAGCTCTAGCCACCACTTCAAATCTATACTCTGCTCTACTCACCAAACCACTGATAGAAACTGAATTTACTGAAGCATCAACTATAGCACTCTGTTCAAGAGTTTCATTGTTTATGTTGCTGGTCTGTTTATAGTAGACTATAAATTCATTGATGCCAAGGTAACCAGAGTTGTCCCAAGTTACTCTTGCTGAAGTTTCTGATAGAACATACACTTCCGTATTTCTTACAATTGCTACATTTAAAAATACAATAAAAAATAACACAAGAAAAAAATTACTGCAAGAATAGATGAAGGATATTTAATAGCTTCTATATAATTATATTTCACAATCTCGCATACCTAATACCACTCAGCTTAAAAATTATATAACTGCTGTATTATAAGTTACATTATGTATACACAGACATAAAACACCAAACTAACTGTTTTCACTCACGAGGTCTGCGCTGAGTTCTAATGTCACCTATTATCTGAGGAGGACCATCTCCTGCTCCTGTAGCAGCTATGATTCTGATATTAGACACTACAGTGTTTGGGTTCAGATCTGTAATAGAGAAAGTGGTGTCCCTTGTTGTGTTAGTTATCTCACTGCTGTCATTCACTGAGTATCTGATAGTGTATCTGTTGAGAATGCCATTGAGAGGGATTGGCTCATTCCAGGTCAGGAGAACACTGAAGAACAAACCAACTCTTTCTAAGTTTCTAACATTAGAAGGTCCTGCAGAATTACACAAAGAACGTGCCAAACATATTACCACTTCGCGTTAGCTAAACGTTATACCACTGACTGAGTGTCTTCAAACCATTACTATCATATTTGCTTACACCACTGAGTTACAAATATGTTACCCCACTACTAATGTGTCACACCACTACCAATGTGTCACACCTCTACCCATATGTTACACCACTACCCATGTGTTACACCACTACCAATGTGTTATACCACTACCAATGAGTTACACCTCTACTAATGTGTGACACCACTACCAATGTGTTACACCACTACCAATGTGTGACACCACTACCAATAATGTGTTATACCACTACCAATGTGATACCACTACTAATGTGTGACACCACTACCAATATGTTACACCACTACCAATAACCACTACCAATGTGTTTACACCACTACCACTAATGTGTGACACCACTACCAATATGTTACACCACTACCAATAACCACTACCAATGTGTTTACACCACTACCAATAATGTGTTACACCACTACCAATGTGTCACACCAACTACCAATGTGTTATACCTCTACCAATGTGTTATACCACTACCAATGTGATACCACTACCAATGTGTTACACATGTTACACAACTGATACACACAATATATTATATATGGTTGATGCGGTATTCTACAGATAACATTTGTTTCACATCAAATATTTGCCTAATTTCTATGGCTAATAGTTACATTTGCTTCAATTAAATATGCCTTGACTGACTTTAAAAGTTTTTTTAAAGCTTGAAAAGGCAGTAAATTTGAAAGATGGTGTCAAAAATCAAAGCGTACATATTCTTTCAATGATTAGTCATTCTCGGCTGAAATAAATAGCAAACATTTCTCTTTCTAACAGCCAATATTGTTAATTAAAACTTAACCCGACATTTCAACTTCTTTCTGAATTCCTCTTTGGCAAGAAATCAAAATGTCTGGTTAAGTTTTAGCAAACATATTCACAATGCCTCTATGAGCTGTGCTATACTACAGATGGTAGCACACCTTACATTCTAGCTGCAGTACACTTACTATCTTCTGTTGTCCTTATGAATGCTTCGGCAGAATAGCCTCCAAATCCCGCACTATTCACTCCTCCTACAGACACACTGTAGTTGTAAAGGGTATCAAATCAGATATTACTCTACTTCTGTCAGGAGATGTATGTAATATTGTTGTAGGTGAAGTGTTAACAGGTTCATATCTAATAGTATATCCAGTGATTACTCCATTCCTGTCTAGACATGATATCTCAGTCCATTTTATGGTGAAGCTTGAGGCTGTTGTAGCAACAGGTGTTGGTATACCAGGATTGCTGCCAGGAGCTATTTGAAACATTACACAATGTGGAACCATAAAGTAAGCTACTAAATACATAAGTGAGTTCAATGTCCATCATATTTGCTGGGAAAGGTCATTAGGGAAACAACCTGTATTTATTTAGCTATGTGCATCAATAATTTTACACAAATTCCAGTCCACATAAAGTGACAAAAATGGTTTAGATGTATTAGGGCAAATGTGTAGATAAAAATATAATTTTGGGAGTGTTCACTACATATTATGTTGCTGAGTACAATATCATTTTAATCCAAGTAAACACTTTACATTATCAAGCTTATAAAACCACAACTGTTAATTACACTATTGCAAATTAAAGATACTTGTAAATAGATAGCATGAATTTCTAACCTTTGAAGGTCATTTTAAGGACTTTAAAGGTTTTGAAATAGTATCGGGTAAATTTCATCATGAGAATCTGTGCGTGAACTTCATAGTATTTTACTTTAAGACAATTTGTACCAGTGTTTTTTTTTCTTTTTAGTTTATAACTTAAACAAAAACATTTAGGTATACATAAAATTGAAATCTACTTGAAATTAAATGGCTGTTGATGTGCTATAAAGATATCTTATTCACTATCTGGTCCTAAATATTTGGGTTCAATTCAGCCCACCAACTTCATGCATGAAATTGTTTGTCCACTCAAAATCAAGTTCCGGATAGAAATTGAGAAGGCAGATTGTTTAACATATTTATTCTAAGGTATAGGACAGGAAAGGAGGAGGAGAAAGTACTGTTAATTTTACACGTCACAAATTAAAAAAATCTGACAAGTTATGCTGTGTTATACAAGTTCATGTGAGAAGATTAATCTTACCGAGTTCCTTTGTGGTCACATTTGTAGTTACAGTGTCTGTTAGTAAAGCAAAATTATTTCTACCAGTAACACTAACAGAGTATTGAATACCAGCTCTCAGATTATCAACAGTTACTGATTTACTGGTAGTAGTTACTCCTCTGGAAGGGACTCCATTACAAGTAGTACTAAACATTGTAACTAGATACATTAACACTGTCACAGTAAAATTTGTAGGCAGGGATAAGTGGAGAGTAGATGTAGTTGTAGTCACTGATGACACATTAAATGATGGGAAGAGGGAATCTGTGCAAAAAACAATACTTGAATAACCAAGAGAGGATTTGCTTGTAATTGATCTAGCATGTGCTTATTATTTAATAAAGGTGACTGGACATAACCAATTTTATAGTGATTACTATAATAAGGAACTAAACTAATAGTGTTTTCTTATGAAAATGAAGTATATGATACTGATTCTAACTTTATACTCTAATAGTACTGGTAGACTTGCCTGCGAAGGCAAGTTAATTAACTAAAATTTCGCTTTTATTTGAAAAGAAACATTAATTAATGAGAATTTTTATAGTAAAATTTAGTTAGTGTGACAATATAACCCAAAGGTTGCTTGAACCAGGATAATAATAATAATAATAATAATAATTATTATTATTATTATTATTATTATTATTATTATTACTATTATTATTATTATTATTATTAATACTATTATTATTATGATAATTGCTACTACTACTACACTATGAACAGCAATTTTCCCAGATGTTTTAATTTAAAAATAAACTGGCTGCCAGATCTGAAAAAATTTGCAATCATTAGCTGAGAATGACTAACTCAGTTATAGTGCTCTACTACTACAACCACTACCACTACCACTATTATAACAACTATAATTCCCACTATCGTAGTACAACAGCTGCTGCAGTGGTCACTGGGTGTGTTCTCCTACAACCATGTGATGACTAGTCTTTTAAACAGTGACTCTTGAAGCTCCAAGAATTCACATCAATAGTACCAGGATTTTGGGAATTTTGCCATGTGTGTACATAACAAAGCCTGCATTCTAAACTATTTAATGTTTGTGATTGATTGCAAAACACTCTTTGGGTAGAGCGTCTTTAAAACTGTGTACGTGGTAAAAGTATTTATGTAACCACTAACAATCTTCTCTCGAACGGTCATTAAGAAAGCATGGCACAGGAATGGGGGGGGGGGGGGGGGGGGGGGGGGGGGGAAGCCTCACTTCCTCCCTCATAATTTTGGGGCACTATCTCAGGATGTGATTTCTCACATGAACAATTTTAAACAAAACGCCTATGGTGCCCCCCCTTACTGAACATCTTCCTACACCACTGAAGATTGATGTATCTTAGATTTGCATTTCCATAGAAGTAGTGTAGTCTCGCGAGCCAGACCCTTTATACTTAATCGCTCCGCTCGGAAGTGTCTGGTTACTCCAGTTCCATAATAGTGGAATGCAATTAAACCTTGCAGGTTTTCTTATCTCCCCGTCATTAATTTTTGTAAGTTGGTGTTGTATAATGGAGGTTCTAGCTGAGACTATGCCAGTAGTGTGTGAAAAATCAGTCACTTCAATTACTGTCTTTCTTAAAAATAGACTGGATCTCTCCATTTTTAGGACACTGACGCTTTTCAGCACAGAGTTCATAGAAGTGCTGGAGTGGGACTAGCTAAAAATATTTGTACACACATTTTATAGACGCCCACACACAATTAAAATGTACGTAAGAAGTACACATTTTTTAACCAGACCCTTCCGAGCGGAGCAATTAGGTAAAGGGTCTGGTTTGCGAGACTAGGGAGTAGTATACAGTGTAAGTCAATCACATGAACACTAGGGTCCGGTGCACACAAGGACTGGGGTCCTATACACCCGCCTGCCCCCCACCCTACCCCCCAACATTAGTCACAATAAATTGGTGCCACTGTCCCAGTTAAAATAAATGTAGTTGAAAAGTTGTGATGATCACCATTTAAAGAAAGCTATTTAATAGCAGAAGATTTGCATTCTCTTTATCAAACTAAGAAAGTACAATGCATTATCAATTACTTTATAATAATTACAGAAATATAATACCTAGGGCCTTTGTTCTATAGTCCACGAAGGTCTAAATTCTTGATCTGAACTAGTTAAGGCAAGTTTAATTTTCTTTGAGAAAAAATGAGTTATCATAATCATGATAGGCACTGTGGGAGGTATTGAAGCAAGTCGCTTGCAAGACTACTAAGCAGCTGGAGACTCTGTGTAAATCCCAAGTTCCAGCCGGGTACACTGCCACCAGAATTGGTCTATGGGTAGTCTGGCGCTCTCCTATCAGCAACCTAAAGCTATCCTATAACTTCCCAACTAGCCTCGAAAGTATTCAAGGAAGTTATAATGAAAGTTAATTAGATATTAGCTATAAGGTATGGTGTAGATAAAAAGAAAGACAGAGACCAACTGAAACTGGGTGGAGTGACTACGGTGATTTTATAGCCATCCACCAACATAGTGAAACATAAAAAGAAAGAGGTGTGTGCGCATGCTCAAAGTAATACCATGTGTGTCTAAAGTTAGTTCTGAATATTTAGTTCCAAAACTGTGAAACCAGTGGTAGCTGATGATGTAGCAGCTGACCACAATTACATCACACTGTCACGCACACCCAGCTCCTCCCCCTGGTATCCCTGCAACAGTTCTGTGGGTGGCCCCACAGGCACTGATGTTGGGATGCATCAATAGCAAAAAACGGGTATTTCTATTAGGATATTTTTATTTTTATTTAGCAACTGGGATGGATTCTATTTTTAGTAACCCTCAAATGTGTGTCCATCATTGAAGAAGAACCAATGTTTAGAAACTTCATATTTTCAAGTTAATACACCTATTTCTCCTAAACTCCACTCACTACGCATTTATTGAATACCATCTATATTGCCAACTGTAACTAAATAACCTGTCGACATGTTCTAATCCTGCAGTATTTTTGTTTCTGGGCTGTTGCAGTATTTGTTGAAAACTGCACCTGCACCAGTGGGCAGTCTTCTTAGACTTCACTGTCATTAGCTGACTCAATCCAAGAGTATACTCAGTTGTCCGATTGAGAATATACACTGTGAAGCAAACATAGGAGGGTGTTGTCTCATCATATAATTAAAGAAAGCAGCATTACATAAAGAATCCTTTTTGAATTATACTTATAATTGCTTTCTATTCATATTTAGCTATATATCTGTATTTCAGTTTATTCTTTAAGGGAACGCACAACGATGGCTTCCCTGCATGACAGTTTCTAACACATTTTGTATGGCTTGTCAGTAATGGGATGATTGATGTTGAGGTCTACACTAACAGTCCATACATCTTGTTTTAGGGTTTACTGATCGAATGATATAGCTCAAATAATTTTATTTAATATAGGGGTCTATTAACACATTCACACTTGGCAGAGTTTAGATTATCGGACATGAATTTGAGGTCTGTGTAAAAATGAACATCATAGAGTTAGTGGGAAGCCAAATGTACGAGTGTTATGCATGGAAGAATTAGCTGAGACTGCACCTGCTCCAGTGGGGCAGTCGCTTCTTACAGACCTCAACTTCATGTCCAATAGTCCTTAATGTGGATGGGCTAATGGATGTGATGCATACACATCCTTTTATTGATTTAGATAAATCATTTAAGCTGAATCATTATATTAGCAGACCTGAAACAAGTTGTGAAGGTTTCTAGTATAAACCTCAACATAACCAATTCATTACTAGCAAGCCATACAAGAGTGTCTTGAAAACTGTTGTATAAAAGAAGAGTCATTTTGCTCATTTCTTCAATTCGTGATCAAGTCTTCTCATCAGTCTCCGTATACTTATCATCAGCATCCAATGGCTCCCATATTCCTACTCATGTTAGGTAAGGTTGGATCAATACCTTTACTTGGGACTATTCAGTGTTACATCCCCTCCAGGCGGTGTATTTATGCTGGATTCCACATCAGCATATCTTGCTCACCCTCGTAGTGACAGCATACCTGTGACTACAGAGAATGAACAAAATTCTACTAGTAAGATGACTACTAGCACTCCTCCAATAACAGAACAGACTTTAGAACTAGTGACTAAAGAGACTACTACTACTGCTAATGAAGAAGAGGGAAAGGAAGAAGATGCATATGATTGCATTATTCAGTCCAGACAAATAGAAGGTTCATAGAAATGTTATAATTATGTCACATGATATGCTTGTATTACAATATAGGAGACACTTCAGGAGAGCTAGATTGAGCTGAGCATGAAATGATATTATAATAGGAATTTACAATTATGATTACAGTTGTACTTGGCATATTAATTTACTTGTGTTGAATATATTGTAGGCTCTTCATATGAAGATAAACTTTGTGTCCCCTCTAGCCCGAGTGATGTCATCACTCAGAAGGTATATATATAATAGCTTGCAGTTAAGACTTTTATACATTATTTATAAGTTGCAAGTTGAAGCTATAGCTATATTAATAGAACATTTTTCTTATTCTAATAGCGTTAGAACGATATTTCAGCTAAAAATGATTGAATTATTATATGCATAATAGCTGTATTATTGCTTCTTCCTAGAGATTGTATTATCATTATTTGTGTTGTGTTTCTCATCACTTGTATATTGTATTAGAATACTGTGACTCATAAATTAACTAATTCAGATAAAAATGTAACATTGTAGACTGAATGGAATTATAATGCACTTGTGCAGGTCAAATGTGTCCCGAAATATATTGAATACAAGGATGTTGGATTGAAAGGTGAGTTGACAATGAATTCTAATTATGCACTATCCAGTGTCCATGTTATACAAATGCTAACATATTATTCTTATCTAGAACGCTATGTTGAGGTTCACTCAGACTGTGTGGATGTGAGGGAAGCTGGTTGTGGAGTGTTCCAGCAATCCAGGAGATACTTTCCCAACACTCCATATAGCAAGAACATTACAGTTGGCAGGTGCTATGAAGAGGGATGTCCATCTTGTAACTCATCAGTTGGCTTGAGACCAATGAATATTCAATTTCATGACATCATTACTCCTAGCAATGGTAAGGTGCCGCCAGCTGTTTCTCATATGAATAGCAATGTCTTCTTATCTACATCATTACTTATACTTTCAACTCTGTTTATAGAACATTTTCAAGTGAGGGACAACCCGAGCTGTTCCTGTGCTCCAGTGTGCCACAGAGTGTCAAGAATTGAGGAAGTGAGAGTTTACGATACGGAAACAAAAGAAGCTACAAGTCAGGTATGAGAGTACCAACTCAAATAACATGATCACATCAGTCAGGGAGACTTAATTTCATATTATGATCTACTTTTCTAGAACCTAAATTTATTAATTTGTTAAAGAGTATATCTGACTTCGTTATTGTTTGCAATTCAAAATTAAGACTTCAACATATTTAATTAGAACCATTAATTAAACTGGCTTTGTCTTCAATTGTATTGCAGTCGATTGACTTTGGTCGATGTGCTGGAATCAGCAGTGGTCAGATCATTCAGAACATTTGTATTATGTAAGTTGGTTAATTATTATCTATATAATAATACGCTTGTGTGTCAGTAACGACGACGACGACGACGACAACGACCGACGACGACGACCGACGACGACCGAAGGTGTGTGTATTCATGAATAATTCATGAGCTTTGTATGGTTCGGTAAAGCATAGTTCATTTTGTGGTAGGTAAAGTATCGTCACAATCAGTACAACGTGCTGGTTACTTCTAAATAGCGGGTGCAATTGACGATGGAAGGCCGCATAGGTTTCAAAAGGAAGGCGAAAGTATGGAAGTGAAGGTAAAAGGTGATTTATCGTAACTGAAAAGCAGATGGAATCTACGAGGTAAGGCAGTGTAGGTTTAAAATGGAAGGGAAGACAAGGCAAAAAGGCGAGCGATTAATTATAACTAAAAAGCGGGTGGAATCGACGAGTAAAGGCGGGGGTTAGTTTTCAAAAGAAAGGCTAAAGTACGAAATAAAAGATAAAAGTTTCTCTATACAGAAATTCAGAAGCAGGAGAGATAGACAAAGTAAACGGGGGCTCCGTGACTCAAGAAAAAGAGTTTAAGTTAGGAGAGGTGGGTAGAAGAAAAGCTCAGATATAGTTCAGAAAAAAGAGAGTAGGAGAGGGAAACTTATATAATCTTAACCAATGGTAGAGAATGATAACTGAGTAAGATAACTTGTGCTACTGCATTCTTACTTTGCAATACGTCAAGCGCCACTATGTGGCAGGGTACTTGCTATGATCCAAGAAGGAGAAAGGAACAACTTGATTCATGAAAGTAATTGTCCATTTCACTAGAAACGGTTTTTTGTGTGACTGAATGAATATATTACAGTAGTTAGCTAAATGCAAATTGAAATATTATTTCTCCAACTTGTTGGCATCAAATTAATTGGACATGCTAAATTGTAAGTTAAATCTCATCCCAAGTCTTGAGATTAAAATTGCTTGTGGAACAAATTAAATAACCCTGACATTACTAGCACCACACTTAACAAATGTGGATTTAATATCTATATAAACCAAGTATGTTCGTTTGTGTAGGGATGCTTTTGGCGGAGCTAGTACTTACCTGAAGTTTTTTGAACTTCTACGACTTCAATGTCAGCCACTCAAATCCAAGAAGATTTTAGTGCAAGATGGCGACCATGTAATGGAGAGAGATGTGATCACTGACTGTCAATGTCAGTGACACAGGCAGTAGCTAATTCCACTACTGATTGGTCTACTGGAATAACATGGAACTGGATCTGGTATAACTCACACATGCACACACTGCTATTCTTGTTGCGTCTTTTTCGTTCTCGTTTTGTATTTGTTTGAAAGCTAAATACAATGTGTATTTCATCAAATTGATTGATTGAGTTTTTGTCTGATTGCTATATTTTTTCATTAAAAAATCAGTAAATAAAAGAACTGAATTGTGTGTTTGTACTAAGTGTCAATTTTAGTTACTCATAAGAGCATACCTCTCAGCCTATAATTGTATTAAATAGGAAGGCATAATTTTTATTGATTTATTGAATGAATATAAGTTTCAAACATACTCAGACTACACTCTTAATATATTGAACTGTATCATTGCATGCAGTCCTTCTCAGCATAGCTTTCTGAAGACATTATTACTTGTATGATTGCAGCACTCATGCAAACCCAGCCACTTCATGCTGCAAGTAATGATTAATCTTACATTTAGTGTAGATTATGTGCCTCATCTTGATGCACATAACAGAGTCACATTGGTTATTTATCCATTGAAATAAAAGAACATCCATAGTTGACTACTTGTAGCTTATCTTTATTAGTTTTATTCATTTAAATATCTTTTTAAACAAATTGTCGTGATCTTTGTGCAGAGTTCGCATTTACCATGTATGTATTGTTTCAACCATTCATTTATTGTGTGCGTTACATACAAACAAGATTGGATGAATTTTGCAAGTAAGCAGGTGTTGTTGTTTTAAAGTGGATGATTGAGATAATATGTAAATTTACATGAAACCTACGAGATTTGAAGATACAGTTTAGTGTAACAGTTTAGAGACTCAAAGCAAGACTTTTCAATATCATATACATTTGCTACACATACTTATTATTAATTAGCTATATAGACCAAAGTAGTAATAAATTTACTATTAGAAAAGACTATACACGATCAATTAATTGTCTTGAGCCACGATAATTGTGTTATGGTCTCATAGTCAGAGGATGTCAGCATGGAGTCTGATACTTGCCCGTATGCTATACAAGTTTCCACAGGAACATTTGTCGAACTATACACATACATACACATACACACATACCTAACAAATATAAACATTACTAGTGGTGTGCTCGAGCACAAATGGCGAGCGAGCCTGATAGTTAGGTAACATAAAACTAAGTATTGTTACTATGTTTTAGCTTAGTTCATGCAAACACTATAATAGCAGTTATGACCTTTTATTTCAGCAAACAAGTACAAAATCACTCTCTTACCTGATTAATGGTAACTTTGTAGTATCAAACATCTGCCATTCTGATAATCTCAATCACCAGTAACTCTTGAACAAGCTTTCAGCTACGATAAAAAATAAACCAGTGTTATTATTTGTAATTTTAGCCAACAAATATGGAATTACTACTTACCTCATTCTTGAGTATTGATAACTTCTGCAGTATCAAATTGAAGTTTCTTTGACCATCTGAATTACCTTGAATTCTTGACAACAAGCTCTCACCTACAAAAACAAAAGACAATCAATTTTAGCACACAAATACAAATTACTTTCTTACCTCATTTTCTTGAGCAGTGTTAACTTTTGTAGTACCAAATTTTAGCCAATCTGACTATTTGAATTTACCAGTCACTGTTGACAAGCTCTTATCTCAAAAAAGAAAGGCCAGAGTTATTTTGCATATTAAGCTGCTAACAAATATGGAATTGCGTACTTACCTCGGCATCCCTCGAGTAGTAGTAGCTTCCTTAGCATTAATACTTTATGTGCTTACATACGCTTTTCAGAAGTAGTGATAGCTCTCTTAGTACTGACTACAGGTGGCTCTTGACAACTAGTAACAAGCCGCACTTAGCCGGAAAAAAGGCGAAGTTTTGAATTTAAATCTGGTAAAAAGTCTTCAATGTCATAGTAACCGATCAAATCAACTTTTTGTTTCTTGAAAAGCAAGCGTTTTCGCAGGAATTTTCTCACACTTTGGAGCTTAAGTATAAAGTAAGGCTTGCTTAATGCTGTAGTTTCAGAATAAACTGGGGTCAAGCCTAAAAGCCGTGTTTTTTTAAGAAAAAACGTTCCCCGCGCGCGCGTTTAAAGGGCATACGTACAATCCATACATACATACATATATACATATATACATATAACATATACCCGATTTTGCATTATCCACCCCTAATACTGTCTCGCTCGCTTCGCTCGCTCGCCAACTAATAAAATTTACACTTCCATTGCTTCAAAAAATTTCTACAAGAATGAAAGCTTTAGCTACACACACATCGTCTTACCTTTCAGATTTCTTAGTTGATTTGAAGTACTTGCAAACTACAAGTATCTATACTGCCATAATGACAGAGTATAGTATTAATGAACCCAATAGAGTCAAAGTTGCTGTGAGAGCTGTATCTGAATCCAAATACACCACATGTTAATGTGTCATTGGGAGGAAGACAGTAATTATCAAGTTAAATAAGAATTAGCTTTTGAATAAGCACATGTGTTTTTATGAAGTCAATTTCAGTACTTGTGGTCATATCAATTGTTTTATCTTCTTCCTGCAAGAAGTAACAAACCATACTATTATAAGTCTTCTAAATATAGACCCCTCCCATCATAAAACTAGTACCTAGTACTTCTCACTCAAACCTCAGCACTACTAAGAAATTATTCACTCACTTGTTCCACAGCCTGCACTGGGTGCTATAGTGGACACTAATAGTACTGGTACAGACCCAGTTCTAGATCCTTGTACCACTTGCTGTACAGCTCTAGCCACCACTTCAAATCTATACTCTGCTCTACTCACCAAACCACTATTAGAAACTGAATTTACTGAAGCATCAACTATAGCACTCTGTTCAAGAGTTTCATTGTTTATGTTGCTGGTCTGTTTATAGTAGACTATAAATTCATTGATGCCAAGGTAACCAGAGTTGTCCCAAGTTACTCTTGCTGAAGTTTCTGATAGAACATACACTTCCGTATTTCTTACAATTGCTACATTTAAAAATACAATAAAAAATAACACAAGAAAAAAATTACTGCAAGAATAGATGAAGGATATTTAATAGCTTCTATATAATTATATTTCACAATCTCGCATACCTAATACCACTCAGCTTAAAAATTATATAACTGCTGTATTATAAGTTACATTATGTATACACAGACATAAAACACCAAACTAACTGTTTTCACTCACGAGGTCTGCGCTGAGTTCTAATGTCACCTATTATCTGAGGAGGACCATCTCCTGCTCCTGTAGCAGCTATGATTCTGATATTAGACACTACAGTGTTTGGGTTCAGATCTGTAATAGAGAAAGTGGTGTCCCTTGTTGTGTTAGTTATCTCACTGCTGTCATTCACTGAGTATCTGATAGTGTATCTGTTGAGAATGCCATTGAGAGGGATTGGCTCATTCCAGGTCAGGAACACTGAAAAACAAACCAACTCTTTCTAAGTTTCTAACATTAGAAGGTCCTGCAGAATTACACAAAGAACGTGCCAAACATATTACCACTTCGCGTTAGCTAAACGTTATACCACTGACTGAGTGTCTTCAAACCATTACTATCATATTTGCTTACACCACTGAGTTACAAATATGTTACCCCACTACTAATGTGTCACACCACTACCAATGTGTCACACCTCTACCCATATGTTACACCACTACCAATGTGTTACGCCATTACCAATGTGTTACACCTCTACCCATGTGTTACACCACTACCAATGTGTTATACCACTACCAATGAGTTACACCTCTACTAATGTGTGACACCACTACCAATGTGTTACACCACTACCAATGTGTGACACCACTACCAATAATGTGTTATACCACTACCAATGTGATACCACTACTAATGTGTGACACCACTACCAATATGTTACACCACTACCAATAACCACTACCAATGTGTTTACACCACTACCACTAATGTGTGACACCACTACCAATATGTTACACCACTACCAATAACCACTACCAATGTGTTTACACCACTACCAATAATGTGTTACACCACTACCAATGTGTCACACCAACTACCAATGTGTTATACCTCTACCAATGTGTTATACCACTACCAATGTGATACCACTACCAATGTGTTACACATGTTACACAACTGATACACACAATATATTATATATGGTTGATGCGGTATTCTACAGATAACATTTGTTTCACATCAAATATTTGCCTAATTTCTATGGCTAATAGTTACATTTGCTTCAATTAAATATGCCTTGACTGACTTTAAAAGTTTTTTTAAAGCTTGAAAAGGCAGTAAATTTGAAAGATGGTGTCAAAAATCAAAGCGTACATATTCTTTCAATGATTAGTCATTCTCGGCTGAAATAAATAGCAAACATTTCTCTTTCTAACAGCCAATATTGTTAATTAAAACTTAACCCGACATTTCAACTTCTTTCTGAATTCCTCTTTGGCAAGAAATCAAAATGTCTGGTTAAGTTTTAGCAAACATATTCACAATGCCTCTATGAGCTGTGCTATACTACAGATGGTAGCACACCTTACATTCTAGCTGCAGTACACTTACTATCTTCTGTTGTCCTTATGAATGCTTCGGCAGAATAGCCTCCAAATCCCGCACTATTCACTCCTCCTACAGACACACTGTAGTTGTAAAGGGTATCAAATCAGATATTACTCTACTTCTGTCAGGAGATGTATGTAATATTGTTGTAGGTGAAGTGTTAACAGGTTCATATCTAATAGTATATCCAGTGATTACTCCATTCCTGTCTAGACATGATATCTCAGTCCATTTTATGGTGAAGCTTGAGGCTGTTGTAGCAACAGGTGTTGGTGTACCAGGATTGCTGCCAGGAGCTATTTGAAACATTACACAATGTGGAACCATCAAGTAAGCTACTAAATACATAAGTGAGTTCAATGTCCATCATATTTGCTGGGAAAGGTCATTAGGGAAACAACCTGTGTTTATTTAGCTATGTGCATCAATAATTTTACACAAATTCCAGTCCACATAAAGTGACAAAAATGGTTTAGATGTATTAGGGCAAATGTGTAGATAAAAATATAATTTTGGGAGTGTTCACTACATATTATGTTGCTGAGTACAATATCATTTTAATCCAAGTAAACACTTTACATTATCAAGCTTATAAAACCACAACTGTTAATTACACTATTGCAAATTAAAGATACTTGTAAATAGATAGCATGAATTTCTAACCTTTGAAGGTCATGTTAAGGACTTTAAAGGTTTTGAAATAGTATCGGGTAAATTTCATCATGAGAATCTGTGCGTGAACTTCATAGTATTTTACTTTAAGACAATTTGTACCAGTGTTTTTTTTCTTTTTAGTTTATAACTTAAACAAAAACATTTAGGTATACATAAAATTGAAATCTACTTGAAATTAAATGGCTGTTGATGTGCTATAAAGATATCTTATTCACTATCTGGTCCTAAATATTTGGGTTCAATTCAGCCCACCAACTTCATGCATGAAATTGTTTGTCCACTCAAAATCAAGTTCCGGATAGAAATTGAGAAGGGAGATTGTTTAACATATTTAATCTAAGGTATAGGACAGGAAAGGAGGAGGAGAAAGTACTGTTAATTTTACACGTCACAAATAAAAAAAATCTGACAAGTTATGCTGTGTTATACAAGTTCATGTGAGAAGATTAATCTTACCGAGTTCCTTTGTGGTCACATTTGTAGTTACAGTGTCTGTTAGTAAAGCAAAATTATTTCTACCAGTAACACTAACAGAGTATTGAATACCAGCTCTCAGATTATCAACAGTTACTGATTTACTGGTAGTAGTTACTCCTCTGGAAGGGACTCCATTACAAGTAGTACTAAACATTGTAACTAGATACATTAACACTGTCACAGTAAAATTTGTAGGCAGGGATAAGGGGAGAGTAGATGTAGTTGTAGTCACTGATGACACATTAAATGATGGGAAGAGGGAATCTGTGCAAAAAACAATACTTGAATAACCAAGAGAGGATTTGCTTGTAATTGATCTAGCATGTGCTTATTGTTTAATAAAGGTGACTGGACATAACCAATTTTATAGTGATTACTATAATAAGGAACTAAACTAATAGTGTTTTCTTATGAAAATGAAGTATATGATACTGATTCTAACTTTATACTCTAATAGTACTGGTAGACTTGCCTGCGAAGGCAAGTTAATTAACTAAAATTTCGCTTTTATTTGAAAAGAAACATTAAATGAGAATTTTTATAGTAAAATTTAGTTAGTGTGACAATATAACCCAAAGGTTGCTTGAACCAGGATAATAATAATAATAATAATAATAATAATTATTATTATTATTATTATTATTATTATTATTACTATTATTATTATTATTATTATTATTATTAGTATTATTATTATGATAATTGCTACTACTACAACACTATGGACAGCAATTTTCCCAGTGTTTTAATTTAAAACTAAACTGGCTGCCATATCTGAGAAAATTTGCTATCATTAGCTGAGAATGACTAACTCAGTTATAGTGCTCTACTACTACAACCACTACCACTACCACTATTATAATAACTATAATTCCCACTATCGTAGTACAACAGCTGCTGCAGTGGTCACTGGGTGTGTTCTCCTACAACCATGTGATGACTAGTCTTTTAAACAGTGACTCTTGAAGCTCCAAGAATTCACATCAATAGTACCAAGATTTTGGGAATTTTGCCATGTGTGTAGCTACATAACAAAGCATGCATTCTAAACTTTTTAATGTTTGTGATTGATTGCAAAACACTCTTTAGGTACAGCGTCTTTAAAACTGTGCACGTGGTAAAAGTATTTATGTAACCACTAACAATCTTCTCTCAAATGGTCATTAAGAAAGTCAGTGGCACAGGAAAGGGGGGGGGGGGGGGGGGGGGGGGGGGGAGGAAGCCTCCACTCCTCACTCATAATTTGGGGCACTATCTCATGATGTGATTTCTCACATGAACAGTTTTTTAAACAAAAGTCTATGGTGCACCCCCCCCCCCCCCCACCTTACTGAACATCTTCCTACACCACTGAAGATTGATGTATCTTAGATTTGCATTTCCATAGGAGTAGTGTGGTCTCTCGAGCCAAACCCTTTATACTTAATCGCTCTGCTCGGAAGTGTCTGGTTACTCCAGTTCCATAATAGTGGAATGCCATTAAACCTTGCAGGTTTTCTTATCTCCCTGTTATTAATTTTTGTAAGTTGGTGTTGTATAATGAGGTTCTAGCTGAGACAATGCCAGTGGTGTGTGTGAATCAGTCACTTCAATTACTGTCTTTCTTAAAAATAGACTGGATCTCTCCATTTTTAGGACGCTGACGCTTTTCAGCACAGAGTTCATAGAAGTGCTGGAGTGGGACTAGCTAAAAATATTTGTACACACATTTTATAGATGACCACACACAATCAAAATTTACGTAAGAAGTACACATTTTTTAACCAGACCCTTCCGAGCGGAGCAATTAGGTAAAGGGTCTGGTTTGCGAGACTAGGGAGTAAGTCAATCACATGAACACTAGGGTCCGGTGCACACAAGGACTGGGGTCCTTTACACCCGCCTGCCCCCCACCGTACCCCCCCAATATTAGTCATAATAAATTGGTGCCACTGTCCCAGTTATAATAAATGTAGTTGAACAGTTGTGATGATCACCATTTTAAAGAAAGCTATTTAATAGCAGAAGATTTGCATTCTCTTTATCAAACTAAGAAAGTACAATGCATTATCAATTACTTTATAATAATTACAGAAATATAATACCTAGGGCCTTTGTTCTATAGTCCGCGAAGGTATAAATTCTTGATCTGAATTAGTTAAGGCAAGTTTATCATAATTATGATAGGCACTATAGGGGGTATTGAAGCAAGTCCTTGCAAGACTACTCAGCAGCTGGAGACTCTGTGTAAATCCCAAGTTTCAGCCGGGTACACTGCCACCAGAATTGGTCTATGGGTAGTCTGGCGCTTTCCTATCAGCAACCTAAAGCTATCCTATAACTTCCCAACTAGCCTCGAAAGTATTCAAGGAAGTTATAATGAAAGTTAATTAGATATTAGCTAATAAGGTATGGTGCAGATAAAAGAAAGACAGAGACCAACTGAAACTGGGTGGAGTGACTACGGTGATTTTATAGCCATCCACCAACATAATGAAACATAAAAAGAAAGAGGTGTGTGCGCATGCTCAAAGTGATACCACGTGTGTCTAAAGTTAGTTCTGAATATTTAGTTCCAAAACTGTGAAACCAGTGGTAGCTGATAATGTAGCAGCTGACCACAATTACATCACACAGTCACGCACACCCAGCTCCTCCCCCTGGTATCCCTGCAACAGTTCTGTGAGTGGCCCCACAGGCACTAATGGTTGGGATGCATCAATAGCAAAAAACGGGTATTTTTATTAGGATATTTTTATTTTTATTTAGCAACTGGGATAGATTTTATTTTTAGTAACCCTCAAAAGTGTCCATCATTGAAGAAGAATGTTTAGAAACTTCATATTTACAAGTTAATACACCTATTCCTCCTAAACTCCACTCACTAGGCATTTATTCAATACTATCTATACTGCCAACTATACCTAAATAACCTGTCGACGTGTTCTAATCCTGCAGTATTTTTGTTTCTGGGCTGTTGCAGTATTTGTGGCACTGTGGAGATGAAAACTGCACCTGCACCAGTGGGCAGTCTTCTTAGACTTCACTGTCATTAGCACAGACCTCAAATTCATGTCTGATAATCTAAACTCGGCCAAGTGTGAATGTGTTAATAGACCCCTATATTAAATAAAATTATTTGAGCTATATCATTCGATCAGTAAACCCTAAAACAAGATGTATGGACTGTTAGTGTAGACCTCAACATCAACCATCTAATTACTGACAAGCCATACAAAATGTATTAGAAACTGTCATGCAGGGAAGCCATCATTGTGCATTCCCTTAAAGAATAAATCTTTATGTAATGCTTTCTTTAATTATATGATGAGACCACATCCTCCTATGATTGCTATAACAACATTACTCCCTCATCATCACAGTGTATATTCTCAATCGGACAACTGAATATACTCGTAGAGGATTGAGTCAGTAAAAATGAACATCATAGAGTTAGTGGGAAGCCAAATGTACGAGTGTTATGCATGGCAGGATTAGCTGAGACTACACTTGTTCCAATGGAGTAGTCGCTTCTTACAGACCTCAACTTCATGTCCAATAGCCCTTCATGTGGATGTGCTAATGGATGTGATGCATACACATCCTTTTATTGATTTAGATAAATCATTTAAGCTGAATCATTATATTAGCAGACCTGAAACAAGTTGTGAAGGTTTCTAGGATAAACCTCAACATAACCAGTTCATTACTAGCAAGCCATACAAGAGTGTCTTGAAAACTGTTGTATAAAAGAAGAGTCACTTTTCTCATTTCTTCAATATTCGTGATCAAGTCTTCTCATCAGTCTGCGTATACTTCTCATCAGCATCCAATGGCTCCCATATTCCTACTCATGTTAGGTAAGGTTGGATCAATACCTTTATACTTGGGACTATTCAATGTTACATCCCCTCCAGGCGGTGTATTTATGCTGGATTCCACATCAGCATATCTTGCTCACCCTCGTAGTGACAGCATACCTATGGCTACAGAGAATGAACTAAATTCTACTAGTAAGATGACTACTAGCAATCCTCCAATAGCAGAACAGACTTTAGAACTAGTGACTAAAGAGACTACTACTACTGCTAATGAAGAAGAGGGAGAGGAAGAAGATGCATATGATTGCATTATTCAGTCCAGACAAATAGAAGGTTCATAGAAATATTATAATTATGTCACATGATATGCTTGTATTACAATATAGGAGACACTTCAGGAGAGCTAGATTGAGCTGAGCATGAAATGATATTATAATAGGAATTTACAATTATGATTATAGTTGTACTTGGCATATTAATTTACTTGTGTTGAATAATATTGCAGGCTCTTCATATGAAGATAAACTTTGTGTCCCCTCTAGCCCGAGTAATGTCATTACTCAGAAGGTATATAATAGCTTGCAGTTAATACTTTTATACATTATTTATAAGTTTGCAAGTTGAAGCTATAGCTATATTAATAGAACATTTTTCTTATTCTAATAGCGTTAGGACGAGAAAATTTGCTATTATTGCAATTATTTCAGCTAAAAATGATGGAATTATTATATGCATAATAGCTGTATTATTGTTTCTTCCTAGAGATTAATATCATTATTTGTGTTGTGGTTCTCATCACTTGTATATTGTATTAGAATACTGTGACTCATAAATTAACTAATTCAGATCAAATGTAACATTGTAGACTGAATGGAATTATAATGCACTTGTGCAGGTCAAATGTGTCCCGAAATATATTGAATACAAGGATGTTGGATTGAAAGGTGAGTTGACAATGAATTCTAATTATGCACTATCCAGTGTCCATATTGTACAAATGCTGACATATTATGCTTATCTAGAACGCTATGTTGAGGTTCACTCTGACTGTGTGGATGTGAGGGAAGCTGGTTGTGGAGTGTTCCAGCAAACCAGGAGATACTTTCCCAACACTCCATATAGCAAGAACATTACAGTTGGCAGGTGCTATGAAGAGGGATGTCCATCTTGTAACTCATCAGTTGGCTTGAGACCAATGAATATTCAATTTCATGACATCATTACTCCTAGCAATGGTAAGGTGCCGCCAGCTGTTTCTCATATAAATAGCAATGTCTTCTTATCTACATCATTACTTATACTTTCAACTCTGTTTATAGAACATTTTCAAGTGAGGGACAACCCGAGCTGTTCCTGTGCTCCAGTGTGCCACAGAGTGTCAAGAATTGAGGAAGTGAGAGTTTACGATGCAGAAACTAAAGAAGCTACAAGTCAGGTATGAGAGTACCAACTCAAAATACATGATCACATCAGTCAGGGAGATTTAATTTCATAATTATTATGATCTACTTTTCTAGAACCTAAATTTATTAATTTGTTAAAGAGTATATCTGACTTCGTTATTGTTTGCAATTCAAAATTAAGACTTCAACATATTTAATTAGAACCATTATTAAATACTGGCTTTGTCTTCAATTGTATTTGCAGTCGATTGACTTTGGTCGATGTGCTGGAATCAGCAGTGGTCAGATCATTCAGAACATTTGCTTTGTGTGAGTTGGTTAATTAATATTTTTTAAATCCAAATTAACTTTCATGGATAATTTAATTATAATGTGAATATGATCCAAGAAGAAGAAAGGAACAACTTGATACATGAAAATAATTGTCCATTTCACTAGAAACGTTTTTTGTGTGACTGAAAGAATAGTATTACAGCAGTTAGCTAAATGCAAATTGAAATATTATTTCTCCAACTTGTTGGCATCAAATTAATTGGACATACTAAATTGTAAGTCAAATCTCATTCAAGTCTTGAGATTAAATTTGCTTGTGGAACAAATTAAATAACCATGACATTATAGCTTCATTTTAACCAAACTTAACAAATGCGGATTTAATATCTATATAAACCAAGCATGTTCTTTTGTGTAGGGATGCTTTTGGCGGAGCTAGTACTTACCTGAATTTATTTGAACTTCTACGACTTCAATGCCAGCCACTCAAATCCAAGAAGATTTTAGTGCAAGATGGCGACCATGTAATGGATAGAGAAGTGATCACTGACTGTCAATGTCAGTGACACAGGCAGTAGCTAATTCCACCACTGATTGATCTACTGGAATAACATGGAACTGGATCTGGTATAACTCACACATGCACACACTGCTATTCTTGTTGTGTCTCTTTGGTTCTTGTTTTTGTATTTGTTTGAATGGTAAATACAATGTGTATTTCATCAAATTGATTGATTGAGCTTTTGTCTGATTGCTACATTTTTTCATTAAAAAATCAGTAAATATAAAAGAACTGAATATTGTGTAACTTGTTTGTACTAAGGGTCAATTTTCAGTTACTCATAAGAGCATACCTCTCAGCCTATTATTGTATTTAATAGGAAGGCATAATTTCATCGATTTATTGAATGAATATAAATTTCAAATAATATACTCAGACTACACTCTTAATATATTGAACTGTATCATTGCATGTAGTCCTTCTCAGCATAGCCTTCTGAAGACATTATTACTTGTATGATTGCAGCACTCATGCAAACCCAGCCGCTTCATGCTGCAAATAATAATAATAATTGCATATGGACTTCTTAGTCTTTTTAAATAAGTAATGATTAGTCTCACATCCAGTGTAGATTATGTGCCTCATCTTGATGCACATAATAGAGTCACATTGGTTTCATCCATTGAAATAAAAGAACATCCATAGTTGACTACTTGTAGCTTATCTTTATTAGTTTTATTCATTTAAATATCTTTTTAAACAAATTGTCGTAATCTTTGTGCAGAGTTCGCATTTACCATGTATGTATTGTTTCAACCATTCATTTATTGTGTGTGTTACATACAACCAAGATTGGATGAATTTTGTAAGTAAGCAGGTGTTGTTGTTAACCTCACAAGCTAGGTATTTAAAGTGGATGATTGAGATACTATGTAAATTCACATGAAACCGACGAGATTTGAAGATAATAGTTTAGAGACCCAAAGCAAGACTTTTCAATATCATATACATTTGCTACACATACTTATTATTAATTAGCTATACTGTGTGCTTGAGTACAAATGGCGAGCGAGCATTAAACTACACTATTGTTAAATGATTGATTTTAACAACTAACACTCAAGCTACTAAATTAAAGTCGAGTTTTTAAATTACGTATGGGGTAAAGGGGTTCAATGCCATAGTAACCGCTCCCCGCAACTGTTTGAATTGAAAAAGAAGCAACAAAATCAAGTCACGTTATTTAAAGTTTTCTTTGTGACATAATTGTAACGCACAATACTTTAACACAACTGAACATACCTACACAAGATTACCTTCGTGGTTCGTCTAGTGGACAATGAATTTACAAGTAAATGCTGTTGAGTAGGGCTTATAACTGTGACAAATGGCAACTAACTCGAATAGAAATGGAGCTCCCATAAGTTTTTGCGTTTTAACTGCACCCGCAAAAGAATTCAAAGCGATAAACAATTCAATTTCTAAGGTGATACGGGTAATGGTCGCTAAACCGGAGGATTCTGTTTAGTGAAGTTTGGGACGGGGTCGAACGCGGAGCGAACACAAAAACGGAGGGTCAAAGTACAAAATGACATACATACGTCCAAACACATATATAAACTAGTGGTGTGCTTGAGCACAAATGGCGAGCGAGCCTGATAGTTAGGTAACATAAAATGTTACTATTTTTTTAGCTTACTTCATGTAAACACTATAATAGCAGTTATGACATTTGATTTCAGCAAACAAATACAAAATCACTCTCTTACCTGATTAATGGTAACTTTTGTAGTATCAAACATATGCCATTCTGATAATCTCAATCACCAGTAACTCTTAAACAAGCTCTCAGCTACGAGATAAAAAATAAACCAGTGTTATTATTTGTAATTTTAGCCAACTAATATGGAATTACTACTTACCTCATTCTTAATTATTGATAACTTCTGTAGTATCAAATTGAAGTTACTTTGACCATCTAAATTACCTTGAATTCTTGACAACAAGCTCTCACCTACAAAACAAAAGACGATCAATTTTAGCACACAAATACAAAAATTTCTTTCTTACGTCATTTTCTTGAGCAGTGGTAACTTTGATAGTGCCAAATTTGAGTCATTCTGACTATTTGAATTTACCAGTCACTGTTGACAACAAGCTCTCTTAGCTACAAAAAAGAAGGGCCAGAGTTATTTTTGCATATTTAGCTAACAAATATGGAATTACGTACTTACCTCAGCTTCCCTCGAGTAGTAGTAGGTTCCTTAGCATTAATACTACGGCATTCTGACTACCAATGACTCTTGACAATCAACAAGCGGCACTCCGTATCCCCCCTAAAACGGCGAAGTTATGAAATTAGGTCTGGAAATGGGTCGTCAATGCCATAGTAACCGGTAAAATCAACATTTTGTTTCTTGAAAAGCAAGCGTTTTCGCCAGAATTTTCTCACACTTTGGAGCTTAAGTATAAAGTAAGGCTTGCTTAATGCTGTAGTTTCAGAATAAACTGGGGTCAAGCCAAAAAAGCCGTGTTTTTTGGAGAAAAACGTTCCCCGCGCGCGCGTTTAAATGGCATACGTACCATCCATACATACATACATACCATCCATCCATACATACATATATATAACATATACCCGATTTTGCATTATCCACCCCTAATACTGTCTCGCTAGCTTCGCTCGCTAGCCAATAAACAAACATCCCCGTTTTTCAATTGTGTTACCCCTGTAAGTGTCTCGCTCGCTACGCTCGCTCGCCAATTATAGACAAAAGTAGAAATACATTTACTATTAGAAAAGACTAAACACTATCAATTAATTGTCTTGAGCCATGATCATTATGTTATGGTGGTCTCATAGTCAGAGTAGGTCAGCATGGAGTCTGATACTTGCCCGTATGCTATACAAGTTTCCACAGGAACACTTGTCGAACATACACATACACATATACCTAACAAATATAAACATTACTAATAAAATTTACACTTCCATTGCTTCAAAAAGATTTTTACAAGAATAAAAGCTTTAGCTACACAAACATCGTCTTACCTTTCAGATTTCTTAGTTGATTTGAAGTACTTGCAAACTACAAGTATCAATACTGCCATAATGACAGAGTATAATATTAATGAACCCAATAGAGTTAAAGTTGCTGTGAGAGCTGTATCTGAATCCAAATACACCACATGTTAATGTGTCATTGGGAGGAAGACAGTAATTATCAAGTTAAATACACTTTGTTACTTCTTGGAAGAAGATAAAACGATTGATATGACCACAAGTACTGAAATTGACTTCATAAAAACACATGTGCTTATTCAAAAGCTAATTCTTACATAAAAACCATACTATTATAAGTCTTCTAAATATAGACCCCTCCCATCATAAAACTAGTACCTAGTACTTCTCACTCAAACTTCAGCACTACTTAAGAAAGTATTCACTCACTTGTTCCACAGCCTGCACTGGGTGCTATAGTGGACACTAATAGTACTGGTACAGACCCAGTTCTAGATCCTTGTATCACTTGCCGTACAGCTCTAGCCACCACTTCAAATTTATACTCTGCTCTACTCACCAAACCACTGATAGAAATTGAATTTACTGAAGCGTTCAAGAGTTTCATTGTTTATGTTGCTGGTCTGTTTATAGTAGACTATAAATTCATTGATGCCAAGGTAACCAGAGTTGTCCCAAGTTACTCTTGCTGAAGTTTCTGATAGAACATACACTTCCGTATTTCTTACAATTGCTACATTTAAAAATACAATAAAAAATAACGCAATAAAAAAATTACTGCAAGAATAGATGAAGGATATTTAATAGCTTCTATATAATTATATTTCACAATCTCGCATACCTAATACCACTCAGCTTAAAAATTATATAACTGCTGCATGATAAGTTACATTATGTATACACAGACATAAAACACCAAACTAACTGTTTTCACTCATGAGGTCTGCGCTGAGTTCTAATGTCACCTATTGTCTGTGAAGGACCATCTCCTGCTCCTGTAGCAGCTATGACTCTGATATTAGACACTACAGTGTTTGGGTTCAGATCTGTAATAGAGAAAGTGGTGTCCCTTGTTGTGTTAGTTATCTCACTGCTGCCATTCACTGAGTATCTGATAGTGTATCTGTTGAGAATGTCATTGAGAGGGATTGGCTCATTCCAGGTCAGTAGAACACTGAAGAACAAACAAACTCTTTTTAAGTTTAAGGTCCTGCAGAATTACACAAAGAACGTGCCAAACATATTACCACTTCGCTGTAGAGACGTTAGCTAAACGTTATACCACTGACTGAGTGTCTTCAAACCATTACTATCATATTTGCTTACACCACTGAGCTACCAATATGTTACACCACTACCAATGTGTCACACCTCTACCGATGTGTTACTTACACCTCTACCCATGTGTTACACCACTACCAATACGTTACACCACTACCAATAAGTTGCTCCACTACCAATGTGTTATACCACTACCAATGTGTTACACCTCTACTAATGTGTGACACCACTACAAATGTGTTACACCACTACCAATGTGACACCACTACCAATAATGTGTTATATCACTACTAATGTATTACACCACTACCAATAATGTGTTACCACTACCAGTGTGATACCACTACTAATGTGTGACACCACTACCAATATGTTACACCACTACCAATAACCACTACTAATGTGTTTACACCACTACCAACAATGTGTTACACCACTACCAATAATGTGTTACACCACTACCAATGTGTCACACCACTACCAATGTGTTATACCTCTACCAATGTGTTATACTACTACCAATGTGATACCACTACCAATGTGTTACACGTGTTACACAACTGATTTACACAATATATTATTATAAATGGTTGATGCGGTATTCTACAGATAACATTTGTTTCACATCAGATATTTGCCTAATTTCTATGGCTAATAGTTACATTTGCTTCAATTAAATGTGCCTTGACTGACTTTAAAAGTTTTTTTTAAAGCCTGAAAAGGCAGTAAATTTGAAAGATGGTGACAAAAATCAAAGCGTACATATTCTTTCAATCATTAGTCATTCTCGGCTGAAATAAATAGCAAATTTTTCTCTTCTAACAGCCAATATTGTTAATTAAAACTTAACCAGACATTTCGACTTCTTTCTGAATTCCTCTCTGGCAAGAAATCAAAATGTCTGGTTAAGTTTTAGCATACATATTCACAATGCCTCTATGAGCTGTGCTATACTACAGATGGTAGCACACCTTACATTCTAGCTGCAATACACTTACTATCTTCTGTTGTCCTTATGAATGCTTCGGCAGAATAGCCTCCAAATCCTGCACTATTCACTCCTCCTACAGACATACTGTAGTTGGTAAAGGGTATCAAATCAGATATTACTCTACTTCTGTCAGTAGATGTATGTAATATTGTTGTAGGTGAAGTGTTTACAGGTTCATATCTAATAGTATATCCAGTGATTTCTCCATTCCTGTCTAGACATGATATCTCAGTCCACTTTATTGTGAAGCTTGAGGCTGTAGTAGCAACAGGTGTTGGTGTACCAGGACTGCTGCCAGGAGCTATTTGAAACAATACACAATGTGGAACCATAAAGTAAGCTACTGAATAAATAAGTGAGTTCAATATCCATCATATTTGCTGGGAAAGGTCATTAGGGAAACAACCTGTATTTATTTAGCTATGTGCATCAATAATTTTACACAAATTCCAGTCCACATAAAGTGACAAAAATGGTTTAGATGTATTAGGGCAAATGTGTAGATAAAAATATAATTTTGGGAGTGTTCACTACATATTATGTTGCTGAGTACAATATCATTTTAATCCAAGTAAACACTTTACATTATCAAGCTTATAAAACCACAACTGTTAATTACACTATTGCAAATTAAAGATACTTGTAAATAGATAGCATGAATTTCTAACCTTTGAAGGTCATTTTAAGGACTTTAAAGGTTTTGAAATAGTATCAGGTAAATTTCATCATGAGAATCTGTGCATGAACTTCATAGTATTTTACTTTAAGACAATTTGTACCAGTGTTTTTTTTCTTTTTAGTTTATAACTTAAACAAAAGCATTTAGGTATACATAAAATTGAAATCTATGAAGCGTGGGTATACCACTTCTTACTTACAAACAACAAAAGAGAAACGACAAAGTCACAAACCCAGTATGACCGGTGATACAGCATGTGTGTGGTAATGATCGTCTGAGGTGAAAGTTCTTTGATGAGTTGGTAAAGGATCGATAACTGCCCGCCACAGTACTCCCCCTCCAGTGAACAAGAAGTGAACGATTAGTGGATGTAGCTGGCCAGGTGGGAAGGCCAATGCACATGACGTCCTGACCTCGTAGAACGTGTCGCACTTGGGGTGGTTGGTTGGGGTGTAGGTAAGGGCGTGGCGATATCCGAATTGGATGAGTTCGAGTTTGGTGGTGACGAAGTGACAGCAGTGGAGGGGTCTAAGTGTGCCACTTTGAGTCGGTCGACAGATACTGTGTCCTGGCGGCTGTTGAGGTCCAGAAGAAAATACTTGTCTGTACGACGCAAAACTTTAAACGGACCATCGTAGGGCGGCTGGAGTGGCTTCCTGACTGCATCATGACGCACAAAGACATAAGGTGCCGAGAATAGATCACCACTGATGCTGGATTGAGGGGAAGAGTGCACACGGGAGTTCGTCATACGCAAAGATTGCATAGCCCGCTTGAGCTCCATGACGTAACTGCCAGGGTCAGTGTTGAGCTCATCAGTAGCAGAGACGAAGAATTCTCCAGGCAAACGTAGTGTAGTACCATAAACTAGTTCAGCAGAAGTGCAACCTATGTCCTCCTTGAGAGAAGAACGAATTCCCAACAAGGTCAGGGGAAGTGCCTCTGTCCAATGTTCAGGATGAGGATAGGACTTGATAGAAGCTTTTAACTGGCGGTGTAACCGTTCAACGAGTCCATTAGACATGGGATGGTAGGCTGTTGTACGTAAGTGCTTGGTACCAAGGAGCCTCGTGAAAGCCTTCCACAGGTGCGACTCGAACTGACGTCCACGATCAGTTGTTACTGTAGAAGGAGTACCAAAGCGAGATATCCACGTATGCACAAATGCACGGGCTACTGTGTCGGCTGTACTGTCTGGAATGGGAATGGCTTCTGGCCATCGTGTGAAGCGATCGACACAGGTGAGTATGTACACACAACCATTCGAAGGAGGAAGTGGACCAACAAGATCAATGTGAATCTTGTCAAAGCGAACATCTGGCTTGGAAAAGGTGCCGAGTGGAGCAGTGTTGTGGCGATGAACTTTGGAGCGTTGACACTTCACACAGGAGCGAGCCCAGTTCCGCACATCCATGTTGATTCCAGGCCACACGAATCTACTTGTCACCAAACGCTGGGTCTCCCGAATTCCAGGGTGAGCGACAGAATGCAGACAGTTGAAGATTGCTCTGCGAGAACTCTCAGGAACGTACGGGCGATGAGTTCCAGTGGAGACATCACACAATATGGTGGCGCCATCAGACAGAGCTAGAGGAATGTGCTGAAGTTGAAGGGACGTATCAGCCTGGATTCTTGGCAGATCCGGGTCACCTGCCTGAGCTGCTGCTAAGAGCCTGAAATCCACTACCGGGGCTGTGTCTCCGGTGTGCAATGCGTTAGCAGTGATTCTCGATAAGGCGTCGGCAGCTAAGTTGTGTGAGCCCTGTACATAACGAAGATCAGTTGTGAACTGAGAGATGAAATCCAGGTGACGCATCTGTCGCGGTGAATGACGATCTGGACGAGTAGATAGAGCATAGGTCAATGGCTTGTGATCTGTGAGGACGTAGAATTCCCTGCCTTCTAAGAAATAACGAAAATGAGTGATGGAAAGATATACTGCGAGAAGTTCCCGATCGAAAGTACTGTACCGCGTCTCGGCTGGCTTGAGGCACTTAGAGAAGAAGGCAATAGGGCACCATTGACTATCGCGATACTGCTGCAGCACAGCACCCACTGCCACATCCGAGGCGTCGGTCATGACACAAGTAGGAGCGTCAGGCGTAGGATGTGACAGCAGTGTGGCGTTGGCCAGGGCATTCTTAGCCTCAGTGAATGCAGCTGAAGCAGCGTCTGTCCATTCAAGGGTGTCTGAAGGGCGCCCATGGTTCTTGAGCAGAGAGGTGAGTGGAGAGAGAATAGAGGCGCAGTGTGGAATAAAACGACGATAAAAGTTAATGAGTCCCAAGAATTCCCGAAGTTTACGAGTAGTGGTCGGTTGGGGAAAATCCTGAATCGCTTGGACCTTGTCCTCTAGTGGACGAATGCCAGTTGAGTCTACCAAGTGACCGAGGAAATGCAGGGACAATGCACCAAACACACTCTTAGCAACATTGATCACGATGCCATGAGCTTCAAGTCGTTCCAAAACCAAGCGAAGATGATGAAGGTGTTCATCTGGGGAGTGACTGGCGATGAGCAGGTCATCGATGTAGCCGAAACAGAAGTGCAACCCACGAAGGACTTCATCTATGAAACGTTGAAAGGTTTGGGCAGCGTTTCTCAACCCGAAGGGCATACGGCAGAATTCGAAAAGACCAAACGGAGTCGTGATTGCAGTCTTGGGGATATCCTCGGGCGCTACTGGGATCTGATGATACGCTCGCACTAGATCAATATGCGAAAAGATAGTGGTTCCTTGGAGTGAAACTGTGAAATCTTGGAGATGTGGGATGGGGTATCGATCAGGTACAGTTGAATTGTTGAGACTTCGATAATCGCCACATGGTCTCCAGTCGCCTTCTGTCTTCTTCGGCACCATGTGTAACGGTGAGGACCAGTTACTCGAGGAGGGTCTAATGATGCCAAGTTCCAACATGTGATCAAATTCTTGACGTGCTATTTTAAGTCGTTCCGGAGAGAGTCGACGAGTGCGTGCAGACACTGGAGGACCTGTGGTTGTGATGTGATGTGAAACATGGTGCTTTACTGGCTGGTTACGGAATGGCGCTTGCGTAACAGTCGGAAATTCTGCTAGTAGGCGAGAATAACACGTATCGGTTGGGACAGGTAGCACGATAGCCGGGGCCACGGGGGGCGATGAACTCATGATTCCATTGACCTGCAACTTTGTAGTGGTGTCCAACAGCTTGCCGTTACGAACGTCCACTGCAAGACCAAAGTGTCGTAGGAAGTCGGCACCTAGGATGGGCTGGTTCACGTCAGCAATGACAAACACCCATCTGAAGGTACGGCGGAGGCCGAGGTCGAGTGAGAGAGAGCGTTGACCATAGGTCGCAATATCTGTTCGATTGACGGCTTGAAGGCAGAAATTCCCTCGTCGATTACGGTCAGTGCGGGCCGGAGGCACAATGCTAACCTCAGCCCCAGTGTCAACTAGGAAACGGAAACTAGTGGAGTTGTCGTGTATGTAAAAGAGGCGACTATATGGAAGGCCAGGTACACCCGTCGCCCCTAGGGTCTGGCCTGTTCGTTTAACTGACGGTCACAAGGAGATGTGCATCTTCTAGCTTGTTCCCCAAATTTGGCATGATACCAACACAGTGAGGGTGCATCTGACGCAGGAGGGGTCGGTGTAGGAGAGCGATGTGAAGGTGAAGAGCCGTGACGTGAAGAGGAAGAAGTTGAACGAGAAAAACGGGAGCGCTGATCTAGTGAGTGAACAAGTTTCTGCAGGCGAGAGACTTCAGTACGTAGCTGTTCTATCTCAGTAGATACTTCTGAAGGGAGTTTGACGGCAGATACAGCGGGTGCGGCTACCTCCAAAACTTTGTCAGCCAACTCAGCTAGCTTGTCTAGGCTTGAAGTTTCTGGAGTGGACGCCAAGACCATCCTCACGTTGGGTGGTAACCTCTGTAGGAACAGTTCTCTCAAAAAGGAACTATCTGCAATACCTGGGCGATCTCCAATGAGCTGTTGCATTCTTCTGAGGAGTTGTGTGGGCTTGCGGTCACCTAACTCTTCGGAAGTGAAAAGTTGCTGAAGCCTCCGTTGCTCAGAAGCGGCGGTTCTACGTATGAGCTGCTCCTTCAGGACTTCGTAGGGGCGTTCCCCGGGCGGTCTAAGTACTAAGTCGCGTACCTCGGCAGCGTACTCGGGAGCAAGGGAAGAGATAACGTGGTCAAACTTCGACCGCTGGGCTGTGACGCGTCTGCAGGCGAACTGGGCTTCCACTTGCGCGAACCATATTTCCGGGTCAGAAGGCCAAAATGCCGGAAGTTTGAGGTTGACCGTTACCGCAGAAATGTCGGCAGCAGCAGGCATTCTCGATTCCTCAGTTGAAGCGTCTTCAATTTCGACAGACATAGCGAGTTCAATGTCCGGGCGTCGAGGTCACCAATGAAGCGTGGGTATACCACTTCTTACTTACAAACAACAAAAGAGAAACGACAAAGTCACAAACCCAGTATGACCGGTGATACAGCATGTGTGTGGTAATGATCGTCTGAGGTGAAAGTTCTTTGATGAGTTGGTAAAGGATCGATAACTGCCCGCCACATCTACTTGAAATTAAATGGCTGTTGATGTGCTATAAAGATAACTTATTCATTATCTGGTCCTAAATATTTGGGTTCAATTCAGCCCACCAACTTCATGCAGCATGAAATTGTTTGTCCACTCAAAATCAAGTTCCGGATAGAAATTGAGAAGGGAGATTGTTTAACATATTTATTCTAAGGTATAAGACAGGAAAGGAGGAGGAGAAAGTACTGTTAATTTTACACGTCACAAATTAAAAAAATCTGACAAGTTATGCTGTGCTGCTATACAAGTTCATGTGAGAAGATTAATCTTACCGAGTTCCTTTGTGGTCACATTTGTAGTTACAGTGTCTGTTAGTAAAGCAAAATTATTTCTACCAGTAACACTAACAGTATTGAATACCAGCTCTCAGATTATCAACAGTTACTGATTTACTGGTAGTAGTTACTCCTCTGGAAGGGACTCCATTACAAGTAATACTAAACATTGTAACTAGATACATTAACACTGTCACAGTAAAATTTGTAGGTGGGGATAAGGAGACAGTAGCTGTAGTTGCAGTCACTGATGACACATTAAATGATGGGAAGAGGGAATCTGTGCAAATACAACAACAACAATGACATACTTGAATAACCAAGAGAGGATTTGCTTGTAATTGATCTAGCATAGTGCTTATTGTTTAATAAAGGTGACTGGACATAACCAATTTTATAGTGATTACTATATAAGGCACTAAACTAATAGTGTTTTCTTATGAAAATAAAGTATATGATACTGATTCTAACTTTATACTCTAATAGTACTGGTAGACTTGCCTGCGAAGGCAAGTTAATTAACTAAAATTTCGCTTTTATTTGAAAAGAAACATTAAATGAGAATTTTTATAGTAAAATTTAGTTAGTGTGACAATAACCCAAAGGTTGCTTGATCCAGGATAATAATAATAATAATAATAATAATAATAATAATAATAATTATTATTATTATTATTATTATTATTATTACTATTATTATTATTATTATTATTATTTA
>WLWD01000516.1_pt1 | contig 54241 bp, 39 predicted proteins | sample 6712731 | NCBI WGS metagenome assembly WLWD01 (sample SAMN12718690, study PRJNA576275) | sponge metagenome | isolation source: marine sponge | host: Mycale hentscheli | place: New Zealand: South Island, Marlborough, Capsize Point | collected 2014-11-01 | reverse complement strand
ATCATGTGGTCACTATTGTTCATAGGGTATAGGGTCACTCTATTTCTTATGGGGTAAGGATTGCTCATAGGGTAAGGGGTCACTCTTGCTCGGAAAGTATATTATGTGGTCACTCTATTGTTCATAAGGCATGGGGTCACTCTATTTCTCATGGGGTAAGGGGTTAATCTGCTCATAGGGGTCAATCTTGCTTGGAAAGTTATCATGTGGTCACTATTGTTCATAGGGTATAGGGTCACTCTATTTCTTATGGGGTAAGGATTGCTCATAGGGTAAGGGGTCACTCTTGCTCGGAAAGTATATTATGTGGTCACTCTATTGTTCATAAGGTATGGGGTCACTCTATTTCTCATGGGGTAAGGGGTTCATCTATTGCTCATAGGGTAAGGGGTCACTCTTGCTCGGAAAGTATATTATGTGGTCACTCTATTGTTCATAAGGTATGGGGTCACTCTATTTCTCATGGGGTAAGGAGTTGATCTATTGCTCATAGGGTAAGGGGTCACTCTTGCTCGTAAAGTATATTATGTGGTCACTCTATTGTTCATAATGTATGGGGTCACTCTATTTCTCATGGGGTAAGGAGTTGATCTATTGCTCATAGGGTAAGGGGTCACTCTTGCTCGGAAAGTATATTATGTGGTCACTCTATTGTTCATAGGGTATGGGGTCACTCTATTTCTTATGGGGTAAGGAAGGATTGCTCATAGGGTAAGGGATCACCCTTGCTTGGAACCTATTGTTCATAGGGTATGGGGTCACTATTTCTCAAGGGGTAAGGAGTTAATCTATTGCTCATAGGGTAAGGGGTCACTCTTGCTCGAGTTGTCATTTTAACACTTTAGGGTTAATTATCAAATGCGTATATAGTACGAAATCAAATACTCAATGGGTGAATGAAATAGTGTTCATTATTGTCAGGGCAACGCCCAGTGTGGAGCTGGACTCTTACCTGTGAGTTTTATTTAACCTCATTTTATTTAACCCTATTACTTGTTTGTTTCATCATCTTCGTAGTCGTCAATCACCCATTCCCACATTAGACTCATCAGAGGCCTTGCACCTCTGGTAAAGATCACCAATCTTCCTTTTACTCTTCCCACTTTCAACCCACTCTAAGTTTGTCTCACCCTTACCTACGTATCTGTAATCACCCACTTTACAATTGCTTGCTTCCTATAAGTCAAACTGAGTTGCCACGAGTGCGAAGCGTTCACTACTGCTGTTATAGAGAATAAGGGAGCACACTAATGGAATTGGATAAGGAATCAGTAATGCTTATTATGTGACAACTCAAGGATCACTTTAAAACAAAGAGCGTAGAAATCTCTAGTGCCTATTGGGTAAGGGGTCATTAATAATAATTGGGTTAAGAATAACTAATGCTCATGGAGTAAGGGGTCGCTCAATTTTATGCTCATCTTAGCACAAGATGTTAGTCTAATGCTCATGATGTAGTGGCCACTCTAATCTAATATTAAAAATAAATCACTTCAGTTCTTTTATGGTAGAAATGGGCCATATATATGTGATAGTACTTGGGAAAGGAGACTAATATAAAATGAAAAATGAGATATTTATACCATGAGTTCAATCTCTGCAGTATTTTGATACCAATGACTTGACTAGGCACTGTATAGGTCACTAAATAGGGTGCAATCTGAGCATCCAAATAGAAGTCAATACAAGAAAGCAGGACGTAATGGCATCTGAACAATTTTGATATATTTAATTGGTCCCTTTCCCTATATAGTATGTATAGGACAAAAAGATATGTATAGATTACCAGTAATGTCGTTTGAATGAGCCTGTTTATTTATGGTTATTATTGTTGTTGTCATTTTTTTTTTTTTTAGTCTGAAACTCGTAAAATATATAAGATGTTAATGGATGATGGTGATGATTTCTCTGGATTTTACTTTGGAGAAAAGTAAGCTGAATTTTTTTTTGTTCAACATAATTTAAAATTAATTATTTAGGCAAGGCTGGCGCAGTGATTCGAATCGGAGAATCACTGAAAGGTTACTGGCAGAAGTAAAAAGCCTTAATCCTGATTTTAAGAGTCATGAAATCAGAGGTAAGTTACATACATTTTCTTTATTCAATTCTTTTTTTTTCAGTTGCGATTATTAAAAAAAAAATTTTTTTTTCAGAAGCAGCTTACACTTACTATAAGCACCTGAACCAGGAGCGGTCTCTTGATGAACGTGGCGTGGCAGAGACACGCAAAGTAAATAGAAGGAGAGCTGAAAGGATAAGAAGGGTAAATTTCCATTACATGTATATTCCATGTAATCATTTTCTGTTGTTTTTTTTAATTTGATGATTAATTGTAGAAACTGCAAGAGAGAAAAAGTGTATTCATGAAAAGAAGCTATGGTGAAGAGGACCGAAAGAAGTGGGCTTCAGTGCTGAATGTAGATTGTGTTTCTAGCGAAGAAAGTGGAGAAGATGACGAACTCTATGTAAAGCCACTTCTGTGGAGGTCTTCACTTGTAGAGAAGTTCTTTGTGGACCTTGATAATCAATTCCAGCGAACAAAGTCCTCCCAAGCCAAGAGGCAAACCAAAGCTAGAATTTTGTGTGAGGTACCTTCGAAGAGGCCTGCTCCATCAGACTTGCCCAGTTGGGCTACAAAATAATTTTTACTTTTCCTCATAAACTATTATATTCATTAATTTTATTAAATTTATTTTATCTGACAACTACCTGAAATGCAAGTAAAATGCAACCGAAATCTAGTATCTAAAATTCCACATTATCCTATAATATTGTGTTCCTGAAACTCTACACAAAATGCCATATGATTCTAAAATATCATGTACCTATAATTCTACATATAATGCTACATGATTCTAAAATATCATGATACCTATAATTCTTCACATAATGCTATATGATTCTCAAATATCATGTACCTATAATTCTACACAGAATGCTACATGATTCTCAAATATCATGTACCTACATATAATTCTACACAAAATTCCATATGATTCTAAAATATCATGTACCTATAATTCTACACAGAATGTCACATGATTCTAAAATATCATGTACCTATAATTCTACACAGAATGTCACATGATTGTCAAATGTCATGTACCTGGGATTTAGCTCTATCCTGTAGCTGTAATTTATTTCCTTCAATCATGAATTGAGCACTGCATATGACATTACCACCACATTTCAACCACAAATACTATAGCAGGAAATTCAGCTTTTTGCCCTGTGCACAATATATAAGTTCAATATGGAACAGGGTCCACAATACATTAGTTCAATACAAAAAATGGTCCACAATACATTAGTCAATACGGAAAAGTGTCCACAATATATTAGTTCAATATGGGAAAAGGTCCACAATACATTAGTCAATACTGAAAGTGTCCACAATAAATTAGTTCAATATGGAAAATGTCCACAATATATTAGTTCAAAAAAATGTCCTCAATGTCAGTTCAATACGGAAAAGGGTCCACAATACATTAGTTCAATATGGAAAGTGTCTACAATATAATTATTAGTTCAATATGGAAAAGGTCAATAAGAGGGGAAAATGTACAATAGTATGTTTGCCCAACATGGAAATAAATCAGAATTTACCTCTAGGGCATAAACCAACTAAAGACATAATCATGTAAGGATATTGTCCTAGTTTTAAATGCACCAAAGAATAAGTGAACATCACTAATACTTATTTTTAATGGCACAATTAAATTTATTTACCTCGAGAGAAAACATCAGATCCATTTATCTTGTCTATATTAGAAACTTCCAAGTCCCCAGTATTCAAAATGAAAAATCTGGAAACTTAACCTAAAAAACCAAAATCAAAAATAAATAACAAATAAAAAAAAATTAAAATAAGAATTAATGAGTATTTACTAGGTATGTATCTGAAGGTTAGCTAACACAAAAAGTCCCTTTCATTATTCAGTGCCTTTCATTAGTATGAATGAGAGTAATGTGGATTCTTCCTGGATGAGGTAATTTAGCTGCTTGCTCTGAGGTAATATGCCCAATTCAGCATACATCTTTGAATGGAAGTGTTAATAGATGTTACATTAACCACTCATTCATACTGTCAACCACTACACTTGTCAGGTTTCCATGGACTACTCACTGAATTCATACTAATGAAACACAAGAACTCTTGCTACAAGGATGTGCTCCTTGACCATGTTACACAACACATGCACACACATACACCATTCAGACAGCCCTATCATATCAGTATAATGTGTAGCCTCTAACACTCTCTGCTCTCATGTATCAATAGATAGTTCATATAGCTTGGAAATACGCAAGTAACTGTTATAATGTATCACTAGCTCCCTCCCTTCCCCCTAGTCTTGCATAGCCAGACCCTTTACCAATCGCAACGTGGGTCTGGTCAACTGACATAAAGTTGTGTTTGCATCATCAGCAAACGAGGAGATTGCGGTAAGTTCACATGGATGTGGTATAATTAGTACTTTAGCGACTTATTTTTACTCCCACTTAGTGAATGGAATTGAATACGCTCGCATACTTTAAGTTACTGGGGTTAGACCACTCCACCCACGTGTTATCTCCTCCTTATTGTCTTCTGTATTATTCTTGCCAGCCCAATTAGCTGAGGGAAGCTGCACAACTTGCTAATGTCAGTTGACCAGATCCTTTCCCGAGACTACCTCTCCCCCCCTCTTTCCACCTTTTACTCGCCACAATTTTCTGTAGTGTAGGTGGTCCAGTTTTTTATCACCCTATATCTATGTTCTATGAACACACTTGTCACATTCTGTCAAGTTTCAAAGAATGAGGGTACGGCTTCTTTTCACACCCTGGAAACAAGTGTGCCATAAATAAGAATAAATAAAATTGTTAACACTAGAGAAGAGAAATATTCAAAAAGTTATGGGAAACTAGTATTGCAAACACACTTCCTCTTACTCTCTCTCTCTCATTCTTACTTTTGGTGAGCCTCCCCCCACACACAAGCAAGCAGTAGTACTCCCCATCCATCCAACTAAAGTCCAGACCACGTACGAGGCGGCAAAACTGGGCGGTAACGCTTCCGCTTTCGTTATAGTAACAAATTGTGCCGTCTTAGCAGATGCTAAAAAGGAGGCGTGAGTTGGCTGGGTGAGTGGGTAAAACGAGGCTTTTTTTTCTTTCCCCCCCTACTCTCCAAAGATCTTCTATACCAATTGTTACATATCATTCAAATGGGCTTTCAATGCTCTATTTAATGATATTTTTATTTTTGTCATAGCTCCAACAATTCTGGAGTTACAGAGTAAAATCCAAATTCCTTTAATGCACTGTAAAAAGGGAGTGGCTGCCTGTAGCAAACTTTCAACCACTGTGCACTTTTAGATGATCATTACCAACAATAATAGCTAAGTATTAGAATCATTGAAGCTTCAAGTATTATTTTTTATTTATTCACATTCATTTTTTGTTTATACCATACCCAATGCTATGGACCATTATTTTTTCATATTGTATCTTGACAAAAATTGTTAGTCTTATTCTGAATATATATGAAGTAAGGTTTAAAATCATATGTATATCAAGTGATTTGAATACAGGAGAGCTGAGAAAACTGTGCAAACAGAACAAAAAAGTGGTTTTAAGAAATAGGCCTGAATAGTTTGAAGTTTGAACTGACCAACAAGAAACTACTTGGTCTGGAAATGGCCACGAAGAAATTACATGAAACTTCTCTTTTTCATTTTAGTCCACTGGACACGTCCATGGTCCCCGGCAGTTTCTCTCATTTCATTTTAGACCGCTGGACACGTCCACATGGTCCCTGGCAGTTGCTCTCTTTCATTTTAGTCCACTGGACACGTCCACATGGACCCCGGCAGTTTCTCTCTTTCATTTTAGTCCACTAGACCTCTTTCATTTTAGTCCACTAGACACGTCGACATTGTCCCCGGCAGTTTCCCTCATTTCATTTTAAACCGCTGGACATGTCCACTGATCCCCGGCAGTTTCTCTCTTTCATTTCAGTCCACATGGTCCCCGGCAGTTTCTCTCTTTCATTTTAGTCCACTGGACACGTCCACATGGTCCCCGGCAGTTGAAAGATCTTTCAGTTATATCACACTCATTAAAATAATTACACGCAGCAGTATCATTGGCCGTGGTCCGCTCCTGAGAATTGCAATTGAGGGTCCTGAATTTCTAGAGATTTTCAAACAATAAAAGAATAGAAAAATTGTGCTTTGACTTTGACTTACATTTTTTATTAATAAAATAATTTTGCTCTGAGTTACAATTATAATTAAAAATTCAAGGGGTTAAGGGGGGGGAGAATTACACCCCCCTCCCTCCCCTGTACATTTATTCTTATTGGCACTAAGCCTAATAATTTATTCTTTTGTTATTTGTAATGGCTAGCTAGTGCATAATAACACTGAGAGTCACATCCCTGCATAATCGAGTGATGCAACAATTTTCAATTCACTGTAATTCTGATTTCTTATGTAAATGAATTGCCTTATCCTTTATCTGTTTATGTTTGTAGACATGGTGTACATAAAATAAAGTGAACACACATGATGTGTAGTAAATTTAAAAGTACACACATGATCAGGGGGGGCTCCACAGGGGGGCGAAGGGGCAATCACCCCCTGAACTTCCAAAAAGGGGGCATTGCCCCTCCAACTTTCACATTATCATGTCATGTACACCATTACATACTCACACATCATTGGATTATTTATTATAAACTATTCTTAGATATGGAGGGTGTGGCTAAATAGAACTTTTTTGCCCCCCCTTCCTCCCCCCCTGATGATGTGTAGTAAATCTAAAAGTACATACATGATGTGTATAAATCTTATACACACACATGAGTGCATCTATTAAAAGCGAACACACACATGCAAATTCTATGTGTTTGCTTGTTTGATACACATGTGTATGTGTTCGCTTTTAATTAATAGCATCATGGTTGTGTTTGCTTTTAAATATATATCGCGTGTTCACTTGTAATTGATGCACATCATGTATGTGTGTTTGCTTTATACACATCATTTATGTGTATACGTAAATCTAAAAAAGATGACCTTACATACTTGATACATGCTCACAAGGACATCCTAAAACACACGTTTTTAATTTGTTTATATATCATTAGGTATTTTTATTTCACATATGCTGTGTTTATTAGCATGATGTAATTTTTTCTGAACATTCCAAATTAGATATGTTTGTTTTCTACTATTAATATAGTGTGTATTTATCTTAATGTTATATGTGTGTACAGAGTTTTTCTAATTCTTCGCTGAGGCAGTTCCATGTCCGGAGGAGGAGGATGAAAGAAACGTCCGAGAGCTGAAAAGTGTCTTTGGTTTCCATACAGATTTTCCTCGGACCTGTCAGTATGGCTGTTGGCTGGCAAAGACTGTGATGAAAATTAACTTTTAAACAATTAAATATTATTTCAAACAATTGCATCAATTTTTGAGACTGTCTTGATCTAATGCATTCTTATAATGACAATATTAAAAATTATTGTATTCACTGTCTTTGTCTCTGTTCTAATAGTCACTGTCACAGTTACAGACTATGATCGTAACTAAGCTAGTAAGTGAAGCTAAACACAAGCATTGCATTAGACAGAATTTGTAACTCATACTCACACTAATGTATAATGAATTAATGAAATATCTGCGTTGTTTTGTAGAGATAAAGCTCAAAGATTGATAAATAAGTGGAGAGAGTGAAATCCATCTGATAATTGTCTTTCTGATATTTATGATGGCCCAATTTGGAAAAGCTTGAAAAATGAGCAGGGTGCATATTTTATTTCCAGATGACAGTTCATTGGGCTTGCTTATTAATGTCGATTGGTTTCAACCAAATTGACAATGTTTTAGTTGGATCATATGATTCACTTCATTCCTCTTCTTCTATAATATTAGTTGAAAAGAATAATAAAAAATACCTGCCATTGTCAAAGATTGTTTGTTAGTCAGAGTTTTGACTCAAGAAGGTGTGAATTGATTGTAATGCTATGAAGGAGTTCAAATGGAAAGTATTTATTTCAGAGATTGAATGCAATGCTCCACTGATGTATCAAATACTTATGGCATGTACAAAAACCAAGCAACCCCGGTCAAATCGGGTGGCAGCTATTGGTATGTGTTTTGCAATTTTGTTGAAATACACACTGCTTTGCCAACCACGTTTTACTCATCAGTAAAACATTTGTAAACTAATGATTCACTTCAGTTTTACTTGTGTTGTACTGGACAGTAAATCCTAGTAGAACATGCAGTAATTATAAACTCTAAAACCGGACCAGTTGTGCACGAATGTTTTACACATGTTTTACTACCTGTACACTGTCCAGTAAAACATGAGGTAAACTATAAGTATTCCAGTACACCATGAGGTAAAACATCCAGTACACTTCAAGTTCCACTCATGTTTTACCATACCTGTCCACCACTAGTAAACTCTAGCTCACTCAATAGTAAAACATACATAGCAGCACTGGTGTACTTGTGTTTTACTAGGTTTTACTACACTGTACAATCAGCATACTATACCATACTGTACCAGACAACGCCGCGCACCAATACACAATTCTGGTTAGTAATAAAAAATATATTACATCAAAGGAAAAAAAGGTACACAAAATTTTGGATGATAGTTTGATATCAAAACAAATAATATGTCAAAAAGTCTTGTACTCATCATCATTCTTGATCATTGTAGCCAACCTCCATTACTTCTAGAAACATCAAAAAGCATACCCTGCAGCATAACAATAAAGTGGCAATAATTATTACTGAATTCAATTTGCATACTTCAAAATATACTGTAAGTAAATATTGCTAGAACATTAAGTGATAATCAAACAGTTAAAGACATTAATTTATGTAGAAAATGTGCTACATGTCATTCCCTTCCCACTACATATAGGTGAAGTGTGAGAGGTGTACATGAGTGTATTGTGTGAGACATTTGTATTGAGTGCTACATGAGATGCATGCTCAAGTACGTCACACTCTAATTATACTTTAACATCATATGCTACTATATCTAAATATTCATAGATTCTGATGGTCCCATACTCAAGCTCACCATTTGCGGATGAGATAGTACTGGTGAGTGACCTACTTAACTGTACCAGATCACATGTCAGGAATAATGGTGGTTAATTCTATCTTATATTCTTTAAAAACCCTATCCCATATTGGCACAGATCACAAGTCTAGCAACGAACATGGTTCAAGTACCAACTGATGTGGATCACAAGCCTAGCAGCCAATGAAAGCCTCTGCGACATTATGAAACACAAAGGAACCTCAACCTACCATTGTGTACATATTCACAAGACTACAAGACATCTGCCATACTCTCTACTTGAACACAAGTTTAATACTTCACCGATAAGCTTTATTGTACTCAAAACGTCCCTCCCTAAATTGTTCACCTTTTAACTTTGCTTTTTGCTTATGAAATTTTAAGAATATTTCAAGGGGGTAAAATAACTTCAACGGGAGACGAGCATCCTCCTCCCAAATGATTCCCTGGCAAATGAACAGCCCATCAAAATATTTCTTGGTAACATCCCGTACACAAGTTAATTTGCAAGTGTTCCTAGCCTCGTAGCAGGAGTTCTAGAACTCGCCAGAGCTTACAGCTGCATCATAAGCTAGAGCTAACAGTTATTTATCTATTTCCATCATTTAAAAAAAAAAATTTTTTTAATTGACCCATAAGGTGAATTTTGCCGCGTTTAGGCTAAGCCGGTCACATTAAGTATTGGCATGTTAATGACTCCTTACCAATCAGCAATACACAATATTTACTCCTTATCAACAATCAATACACTGCTGCACTATTTAAGTATTGCCATTGTGGATGATGCCTTACCAATCAGCAATACACAATCTCCTCAACAATCAATACACTTTATCTTATAATGACTCCTTACCGGTTGTTCAATTGTACACCCATAATGTAGCTGCACTAACACCTTTGAGGACCCTTTACTACTTATGAAGCTTAAAAGGCGGGAAGGCCCCACAGGGCAGAATACATTCAACCCACTGACAATCTACCACACCCTCACTCCTTATACTCCACCCACACTAGTATCTCACACTCCACCTTACACACACAGCTCATACTCCACCCACACATGCCCCACAATCCAACGCACATGTTTCTTACTCCACCTACACATGTCTCACACTTTACCTACACACCTGTCTCTCACTTCACCCACATACATTACTCCCACACATCCACACTATAGTCTGTTGAAGTTGAGTTGGTGTGACCATAAATGCAGTAAATGATGACTGCACTCATGGATGCAATTAAGGTATCTCATAATCAACTCAAATTAACTCATGAGGATTAAGCAAAAGTCTAAATTGGATGCACTAGAAAACTGAGGATATTTCTATTGCAGATTCTTGCAATATAGAAAAGCACTTCTGCCCCAATTTTCTTTTCCTTTCTTTTTGTTTTGTTTTTAACCAAAACCTATCCAATGTGCAAGTCCCATTTTCTGTACAACCTCTATTTGTAGTATAACACTTTCTATGCATCATTCATCTGGACAGACTACAGTGTCCCATACTCCACCCATACATGTAGCCCTAATTCAAACTCCACCCATTCACATGAACCTATGTGCCTATGCAATGTCACGTGATATGTATGTTTAATTCCAATAAACACAACACACACACACACACACAAGGCATGGATTGCACTTAGTGCTTGTGCTTATAAGTACTTTAAAACTTTTAATACAGAAAAGTGTCCACAATACATTAGTTCAATATGGAAAAGGTCCACAATATATAAGTTCAATATGAATTGCGTCCACAATATATTACTTCAATATAGATAGAGGTCCACAATATATCTGTTCAATACGGAAAAGTGTCCACAATATATTAGTTCGATATGGAAAAAGGTCCACAATATATAAGTTTAATATGGAAAAGGGTCCACAATATACTTCAATATGGATAGAGGTCCACAATATATTAGTTCAATACAGAAAAGGTATAACTTCAATACGAAAAAGTGTCCACAATACATTAGTCAATACGGAAAGTGTTCACAATTTATTAGTTCAATATGGAAAAGGGTCCACAATATATTAGTTCAATATGGAAAAGGGTCCACAATATATTACTTCAATATGGAAGTGTCCACAATACATTAGTTCAATATGGAAAAAGGTCCACAATTTATAAGTCCAATATGGAAAAGGGTCCACAATATATTAGTTCAATATTGAGAAGGGTCCACAATGCATTAGTTCAATACAGAAGTGTCCACAATACATTAGTTCAATATGGAAAAAGGTCCACAATATATCTGTTCAATACAGAAAAGTGTCCACAATACATTAGTTCAACACAGAAAAGTGTCCACAATACATTAGTTCAATACAGAAGTGTCCACAATACATTTCAATACAGAAGTGTCCACAATACATTAGTTCAATATAGAAAAAGGTCCATAATATATAAGTTCAATATGGAAAAGGGTCCACAATATATTAGTTCAATATGGAAAAGGGTCCACAATACATTAGTTCAATACAGAAGTGTCCACAATACATTAGTTCAATATGGAAAAGGGTCCACAATACATTAGTTCAGTACGGAAAAGTGTCCACAATATATTAGTTCAATATGGAAAAGGGTCCACAATATATTAGTTCAATATGGAAAAGGGTCCACAATACATTAGTTCAATACAGAAGTGTCCACAATACATTAGTTCAATATGGAAAAGGGTCCACAATACATTAGTTCAATATGGAAAAAGGTCCACAATACATCAGTTCAGTACGGATATTAGTTCAATATGGAAAAAGGTCCACAATATATAAGTTCAATACGGAAAAGGGTCCACAATATATTAGTTCAATATGGATTGCAGTCCACAATATATCCATTCAATATGGAAAAGGATCCACAATACATTAGTTCAGTACGGAAAAGTGTCCACAATATATTAGTTCAATATGGAAAAGGGTCCACAATACATTAGTTCAATATGGAAAAAGGTCCACAATATATAAGTTCAATATGGAAAAGGGTCCACAATATATCCATTCAATATAGAAAAGGGTCCACAATACATTAGTTCAGTACAGAAAAGTGTCCACAATATATTAGTTCAATATGGAAAAGGGTCCACAATACATTAGTTCAATATGGAAAAAGGTCCACAATATATGTGACCGGATTTGTGAAAACCCGGCTAAATGCGGCATCTAAAGTTTTCTAATTTATTCTACCAGTAGGCTGCACGGGGCCTTGGGATGCCTTCCTCCTATTTTGGAAGCTGTAGCACAAGCCGTCTTCGCCCTACACACTACAACACTTCAGTATTTTTGCTAAACTTATTATTGCTGATTTCAAAAAAACGCCGGGTAAAGGCGTTGCTAAGGTCAGGGGGCGTGCCTTGTGTCCGTATACTATTACTGCGTGTCTCCGGGACACTATGGAATAAACCGGTTACAGGCGGATTGAAAGAAGTCTAAAAGGCTTAATGCAGGGCTCCTTAAGAAACTATGATGACGAGAATAGCGTGAGTACGTGAATTATGTAGAATAGTAAGTGAATTAGTTAGCTACAGTTTTTTCCCGGCTGTTAGTGAAAAGCCCGCCAATAATTTCTTAGCAACTCTCCGTACACGAGTCCAACCGGCTAGTGTTTCTAGCCTCCTAGTGTGAGTTCTAGAGCACGCCAGAGCTTATAACTGTGTCATAAGCTAGAGCTAACTGGTGTCTATCCATTTCTGCCATAATAATTTTTTCGAAAAAAATCGACCCATAAGGCTTTACCCGGTGATACTGAAAACAATTATTTGCCTCGTTTAGGCGGATTTTCCCAAATCCGGTCACATATAAGTTCAATATGGAAAAGGGTCCACAATATATCCATTCAATATAGAAAAGGGTCCACAATACATTAGTTCAGTACGGAAAAAGGTCCACAATATATAAGTTCAGTACGGAAAAAGGTCCACAATATATAAGTTCAATATGGAGAAAGGTCCACAATATATAAGTTCAATATGGAAAAGGGTCCACATATCCATTCAATACAGAAAAGGGTCCACAATACATTAGTTCAGTACGGAAAAAGGTCCACAATATATAAGTTCGATATGGAAAAGGGTCCACAATAAACATGGAAATGGTCCACAATTATTAGTTCAATATGGAAAAAGTTCCACAATATATAAGTTCAATATGGAAAAGGGTCCACAATATAGAAAAGGGTCCACAATACATTAGTTCAGTACGGAAAAAGGTCCACAATATATAAGTTCAATATGGAAAAAGGTCCACAATATACAAGTTCAATATGGAAAAGGGTCCAAAATATATCCATTCAATACAGAAAAGGGTCCACAATACATTAGTTCAGTACGGAAAAAGGTCCACCATATATAAGTTTAATGGATAAGGGTCCACAATATGGAAATGGTCCACAATATATTAGTTCAATATGGATTGCAGTCCACAATATATCCATTCAATATGGAAAAGGGTCCACAATACATTAGTTCAATACAGACAAGGTGTGGGCTCCCAAAGCAAGGAAGCCCACATTCAGGAAGGAGAAGACAGAGAAGCAGAGAAAGGAGAAGATAGAGAAAGATAAAGAAAGAGACATATGTAGAGTTGTTTGTGAGCAGTCGTATTTGTTTCCTTTTATGGTCATATTGTCTTTGAGTGCCACGTGTTGTGTATTCATGAGAACGTTTCGTGTACGTGTTCATTTCCCGTGGGTGGAGTCATACATTTCATATAAAACCGCCCACAATCATTCTTGTACTTCCGTCTGTTCTATATCAAACTTAAGGAGCCCAGGGCGAGCCCCCCACATTTTGGTGGCAGCAGTGTGATCTGCGGGCGAAGACATTCCCCCCAGTTCCAGAACTCACGGTGAAGACATTTGCCTAAGATCAGAACCAGCAAGGAAGACATTCCGAATCATATCAGGAGACGCCCTGAGCCAAGGGAGATATCCCCACCTACCTGAGGAAGATATTCCAAACCCCAACCGTCTGCGGACAACCGGCGTTTCTTGCTACAGCAGAGGAGGCCAGCAACTTGACCTTGCCACGGCAGAGGATCATTCGGTCGACGGATTAACTCGAGACAGGACCCCCATATCTTGTCGGAACAGTTTGAACTGAGTGTGGTGTGATTTTTTTTCTGAAGTGTGAAATTGAGGTCTTGTGTTATTTTTGTAATTTATCTATTGTAATAGCCTTCCAGTTGTGTCATTTATTCTTTGTGTGCTGTTGTCTGTAGGACTTTGACGGACGTCTGGGTCACCGACTCATGTCAGAGCCCGGACAAGTGGAAGAGAGGAAGAAGGCGGCCACAAGAAGGTTGCCAGCTGTTGGGACTGGCGATCAGCCCTACCGTCCCTCACATAGGCCGACTGCCTCTGGGAGGTCCCCCTACCCTACGCGCCCCGCTGACGTGTCGTACACGAAACAGGTGCTCTCGGAAGAGGAAGGTGAGGTGGGAGAAGTAGAGGAAGAGGTTGCGGTAGATCAGAGGAAGGTGGTAGCTGGGCGGAAGAAGATGGCTAGAAGGTCTGAGGAAGTTGATTTGGCTAGTCTCATGAAGATGATGATAGACAGAGATGGGAAGTGGCGAGAGCGAGACGAGAAGAGGAGGCAGGATAGTGAGGACAGGAAAAGGGAGGAGGAAGCTGCGAGAGAGAAGAAAAGGGAAGAGGATGAAGCTAAGAGACAGAAGGAAAGGGATGCGGATTTAAGAGCTTTGGAGGAGAGGTTGAGACGGGAGGAAGAAAATAGGCAGAAACGAAGGGATGAGGCGTATGCTAGGTGTAGGGATGAAGATGATAGAAGGAGGAGAGATGAACTTCAATGGAGAAGGGATGAGGAAGATAGGAGGAAGACTAGAAGAGAGGAGGAAGATAAGGCTAGGGAGAAGAAGGAATTATTGCAGGAGAAGTTGAAGGGGTTAGGTGTGTATAAGTATGGGAGTGAGCTGGGAGCTTACTTAGAGAAATTTGAAAGAATAATGAGAGAGGGTGAGATTGAGGACAAGTTTTGGGCGGAGAGGCTATATCCTAGGCTACCTGAACGACTGTGCGTGAGGGTGGCTCAGTTAAGGGATGATGGGTCAGTGTATGCGGAGGTGAAGGGAGTGTTGTTGAAGGCGGCGGGTGAAACTGCCATCACTTATGGCAATCAGCTATTCGATGCCACGAGACGTTTAAGGGAATGAGTGTGAGTGGTATTGTCGAGTTGATGCAAAGAACTGTAAAGGGTACTTGTCAGGGGTGCAAGAACTTAGAGGAGGGAGTTCTGGCCATTGCCATGGCGTTGACCAGAAGAGTACTCCCCCTGAGTGAGAAGATGTTCCTAGAGAATAGGGTTGTTAAGAATTGGGGAGATTACAGGGAAGCTCTAGAAGACTGGATGGCAGGGAGGCAGAAAGGAAATTATTTCAAACCGTTAGGTAGTAGTTTTGTTGAAAGCAATAGAGGATTTAAGAGTGGTTATGGGCGCGATTTTGGGAGTGTGAGTGGTGAAAGGAGTAATAGTAGTGGAGAGAGCGTGAGTAGTGGAGGAGTCGGTAGCTATGTCACATGCTTTAACTGTGGCGAGAAGGGCCATAGGGCTAGTGAATGTAAGAAGAGTAGTGCGAGACCCGGTGGGAGTGGTTATGCGCCCAGGGTTGTTACCTGCTATAATTGTGGGAAGGTAGGCCATAGAAGTCCAGAGTGTACAGTCAAGAAGGGTGTGGTTTCTGTAAAGAAAGAGGGAGTACCGAGGAAGATGTCGGTTCTGATAAACGAGAGCAAGTCAGGAAAATCGGGAAATGTGGCTATGGGGTTAGTCAATGGAACTAAGACTGAGGTTTTGATCGATTCTGGGGCAGAGTTGGGGTCTGTACCCAAGGCATTAGTGCCAGAGCAAGTTGTGCTATGTAGTGATGTGTTAGTAAAAGGTTATGGTGGGAGTTAGAAGAGCTGTAAGAGCTTCATGAGCGAGTTGATAATTGGAGGTTATAGGAAAGCGGTTAGGGAAATCATAGACGAGAGTGAGATGCTGGGAGTGTCGTGTATTGTTCCTTTCTCGTTGACAAATGGGGAGGAGTCTGAAGCCTATAAGTGTGCTATTCAGGACTATGTGTCCGGTGAGAATGTGAACATGAATGTTCTGACTAGGAGTATGGTCAGGAAGGAGGAGGAGTTAGATAAGAGTGAGGAGAATGTAAGTGTGAACGACTTGTGGAGTGTGGTCACTCCTGAGAGTGGGAGTGGTAGTGTACTGGAAACGGTGCAGGGAGCGAGTAGCCAGCCCGAACCCTTAATTATGCCTGAAGATGTGAGTAAGGTGGGGGAGGGACATGGGGTGGATGAGGTGGAGGCTATGGCGAAACTAGTCAAGCCCCAGGCGAAAGCAAGTGTAGTGTCAAGCGCTAGTGAAAGTGTGAGTGAGTCGGAATCCCCTTGAGGAGTTGTTACAATTGAGTGGCGAGGAGGCTAGGTTATGTAAGTTAGCCAGTGAGATTGGCCCTGTGAAGGAGGGGTCAGACGGGGTGGAGTTCAGGAATGAGTTATTGAAAGATGAGAGTTTGAAAGATTGGCGAGAACTGGGTAAAAGAAATGAGAGGGGATTTAAGTGGAAGAAGAATATGTTAGTGAGGTGTATGTATGTCACCTGGGAGCAATTCAGAGATGTATTGGTGTTGCCTAGAAGTTACCGAGCCAGAGTGTTGGAGTTAGGGCACGAGAGAAATGGGCACTTGGGGGTGGAGAAGGTGAATGCCATGATTGCGAGATATTTTGTTTGGCCGGGAATGGCGAGAGACATAGTAAATCATTGTACTAGCTGTGTGGTATGCCAGAGAAGAAGTAAACATGAGCCCAGACGTGCTCCAGCTGTGGAGAGGCCAGTGTTGACTGAGCCCTTCGAGTTGGTTGTGATCGACCTTGTAGGCCCTTTGCCTAAGGTAAGGGTGGGTGTAGATACCTACTGACGTACGTGTGTCTAGCCACTAAGTGGCCTGAAGCAGTGTCTCTGAGAAGTATAACGGCTAAGGCTATGGTTAAAGGGTTGTGGTCCATCTTCTCGAGGACCTCAATACCTGAGAGAATACTGAGTGATCAAGGAGCCAGTTCTGTGGGAAGGTAGTTAGGCAGTTGTGTGAAATGCTGGGAATCCAGAAGGTGAGAACGTCTCCATATCATCCAGAGAGTAATGGCGCCGTTGAACGGATGCATGGCACCTTTAAAGCTATATTGGGAAAGTGTGTGAGTGATAGGGTTGACTGGGTTGGTCAAATCAGTTTTGTTCTGTTTGTGTTGCGGCAGATGCCACACGCAGATTCGGGATTTAGTCCCTTTGATTTAGTTTATGGCTTCCATGTGAGGACACCGTTAGATGCCCTGTATCATGGGTTATATGAAAGGGAGAACGAGAAGTTGGGTGTTTGTGATTGGGTGATTACTGTTGCAGAGAGACTTGAGAGGATGAGAGACTGTGCGGCTCTTAAGAGTGCGAAAGGACGTGAATCCATAATGCTGTATTTAAATAGGGGAACCAAGTTAAGAGTGTTTAAGGTGGGTGAGTTAGTGAGTTAGTGTTATACCGTGTTCCAGGGATGACTTGTAAACTAGCCGATTCCTGGGAGGGACCATATAAAGTTTTAGAGAGGAAGGGAGAGGTTAATTATAGGATTGGTAAGGTGGGTGCAGAGAGGCATGTAAGGTGGTCCATGTTTAACTGTCTTAAGATTTATAAGGAGAGATTTGAGATGTATAGGTTGGATGTTGTATTAGATGAGCAGAGTGATATGGGTTGTGTTTTAAATGGTATTTGTGATGGGTATAACGAGAATGAGATGACTAAGGTGTTAGATGAGTTTGAGTATATAATTCGCAAGTGAGCGAAGGGAAAAAGAGTGGCTTGCTCTGAGGTAATAGTGCCCAATTCAGCATCACATCTTTGAATGGAAGTGTTAATAGATGTTACATTAACCATTCATTCATACTTTCAACCACTACACTTGTCAAGCGGACTACTCACTGAATTCATACTAATGAAACACAAACTCTTGCTACAAGGATGTGCTCCTTGACCATGTTACACAACACATGCACACACATACACCATTCAGACAGCCCTATCACTGAAGCGTGTAGCCTCTAACACAAGTATTGTGTGCTTGCCTTCTGAGTATTCATGTCCTTAGCAACCTCTTGATGATTCTCATGTCATCTCTGCATCACATAAAGATATTAAATAGTCAATTATATCTTACAATCAGTGACAAAATTTCACTTCTATACCAAGTTGTGGCGAAACACATTGAATTTTCAGTAAATTAGTAATTCACACTTTATATCTTAAAATCTCAATTTCTTAAAGTGAGGCTGCTAACTCAACCCAAAAAATATATATTCTTTCACACACTTGGGGAGGTTGAGTACTACACAAATACAACTAGCTACTGTTTGAAACCAAACACAACAAGAACCTCCCACAGTAAAAAGTGAGCTAATTCTTAAAACGTAAAATAAAATCGTATGCATATAGATAATATTGTACCATAGTAAGTTCAAACCTCCCAATCAAATTGCTCAAAATGCGGTGAATATATTTCATGTATACCTCATAGGCAGCGTATTTTTGCCCCGAGCTTCTTTAAACGGTCCAATTAAATTTACGATTGGTTGCATTTCCTATGGCCTAAAGCCATGGTACCAGTCGGCTGCACCACTCGGTACGGTCCGTACGGAACTTACACTATCCTCGGGCCTTCAGCTCTCGGTTGTGTAAATCCCATAATTACCTTTACCTCACGATGTAACCTATACTTATTTCCAATGCAAAAATTGCACACAATATAAGAAAAATAAGGAAGGAGTTCTGAGGATGATTCACATCTTGTGACCATGTGGGACCTTCATCTACACTTATGTAAAGCTAGATCACTTCTATTCACAACCTCTATGTCTACCATTGAGCTAACATTTTATAATCAGGGAAATATTTTGAGCAAATCAATAAAATTCTAATTTGAAGGGGGCATAATGGAAATTGAGGGAGTCATCTGTATGAGTAATAGCACGGGAAACCGTTCTGTTCGGGATTAATTGTACGAATAACGCGATTGAAATAGCATGAGGTGAAGCCAAGTGCTATTTCAATTGCTTTATGAGTGCTATTGATCCCCAGTAGCACAGGTTACCCATGCTATCACTCATTAATAGTAGGTCAGGTCAGTTTTTGTTTTGTTTCGTTTTCAACCTACGGCCCCTTCTAATCTGTTGAAAAACATTCTGTCTAATACGGGTAGAGCTTCTGTGGTAAAGAATGACATTGTCTCCAACTAGAAACAAACTTGAACTCTACGTTTCCAAGATTAATGCTGCATGCGTGCGCACTCACCCGCACTATTTCACTTAACTACCATGGTATTTCACTTAGTTTCCACTTAGTTTATGTGCTATTTCACTCTGTTACATGCTATTCCACTGTCCCAGTGTGATTTCAACTGAATAACAATTTTTCCCATATAGTTTGGAATGGGAAATTCATGTGCCATACTATTAAGAATGAAATAGTTTAAAAAAATTTTTTTTTGGCTTTACAGGGTGGGGGAGCCCAAATGGGTCTAGAAAAACTCAGAACAAAATAAAAATAACTGCAGGAATAACAAAAGATCTGGCCTAAATAAGGTAAATAAACGATCCACAATATACTAGCTCAAGCTATATTGCAACTATTAACTAGTTTCTTAAACACGAAGGTGTCGTATAAAAGGGGGGTAGCCGGGGACATATTTCGCGATAAGTGGAAAATGGGCGCTGACAGTTTTTGTCACCGACTCCCCTTTAGTAGCATTACAGCAACTTAGCGCACACAAAATCTTGGAAACAAAGTCATGAGCATCTTAGAAGACGAAATAAAATAAAAAACAAGGGAAAAAACAAGAACAAATGGCGGGATCTAAATAGAAATGAAAAAGTACTGTTTGCCATTGACGCAGCTAATTCAACTGCAAAAGATATACAGCGTGCTGTCAGAGTTCTCCAAGATACTATCCTGAGGGTTCATCTTCAATCAAAAAATATTTTGGTACATACACATGGCATTGATAGATGGACTTGAGTATTACTCGCAAAAATGATTACATATACATAGCTGTTTTTTAGTTAGGGCACTTGTTGTAAACATGGTGTGGATCGACTTGAAAGGATAGTGAGCTACGTATAATGGAGGGTTCTCTTGACTTTATTTTAATTTGAATAGAAGCTAGAGGTAAAAGGGCATGCCTGGGATTCTTCCATTTATACCCGGACCTCCGAAAGGAGTTCAGAATGTGGTATACGAGGCCACAGATTTCCCATACGAAGAATAGCATTGAATTATAAAATCGACCTCTACGTTTAACAGGTCACTTGAATCCATAATAATAAAATTAGCAGGTAAAGGATAATCACCAGGACTAGGATATGACAATTAGTAGGTGAATGACATTGACAGCAAGATTAAGTTAAATCTTGCAGCTTAAACTAAACTGGTCATTAGATAAAATCCTCTATAGAATTTGATAAATATACTGATGACTCATGTAGAGATCTGGCCAACAAATACACATCCATAAAGCCAGTAAGTAGCTTCTTACCCAGTAGGAGGAGCTCATGACAACAGAATGAGACGTGAAATTCGTTGCTTATTATCCATACTGAATTAGACTCCTACATCACGAATAGTAAATATTCAATAACTATTGGTGAGCTTAGCAAAAAAACAAAATAAATTAAAAACAAAACAAAAAACAAAACAAAAAAAAATTCAAAAAAACAACAACCTAGCTATTATATAACTGAAACACCTACTCATGAACCCTCAGCACTACTATGCACTAGCTAGCTTCTACAAAATCATTTCTCAGGCAACAAGAATAATAATTTATTTGGCTATTCCTAGTCAAGTATCAATACTGCTCCAGCAATGAAACTGGTAGATGTAAATGTTATCTTCATAAGGAGTAGCTAATTGCAGGAACACAAAGCCAACCAGAACCTCAGGTACGCCTAATGGTTATCATCACATATGCTTGAGGCTTGTGAGCAGACAAGAAATTAGTAAATTAACACTGGTGGACATTACAGATGAATGGAGCATAAACCACTGCCTCAAATCTCTGCAAAAGGCTTAGGAAGTCTAACAGAAGATTTTCAATAGAACACTCACAACACCACTGAACTGATACATGTGCCTTTACCATGTGACAACAGTCAATCCTGAACAGTCTAATACCATGCAACTGATGCATATGATGCCATATGTAATAACCAAGTCAAGCTTTCACCTGTACCATATCTATAATGACTTATAATAAAACCAGCAACCTATTTCATTTTAAGGCCATATAAACACAATGTGTCTCCTGTTATTCCTCTCACCCTACATAGCAGCAAAGGTCACACAGATGTCACGTAATCAGTTATGCACTGGTCATGATCATAAAATCTTCCAATCACCTCAAACATAACTACACGAAACTAAAACAAAGGGACCACACACCTTCCCAATTGAGGCTTACGTCTTACTTATAGGGCTCACAAGTAGTCTCTAGCCTGAGTGTGTGCACACACTTACCCTATGCTACCTCCTCAGAAATAATGATAAATTCTATTTCCCAAAATCTGGTCCATCTGTCCAATAGCATATGGTAGTACAGCTGGGACAGACAGGATGACTACTATAACCCTCTCACGCATGAGCGCTGAGGGTTAATCACCATCATTTGCAGACCAACACAACCCACATACCCTATTATATACATTACACACACAGCTCTATGTCCTTAGACCATAATTCATTGTAATTAAATGCATTTTGATAGCAGACTGAAATTTAAACCTTTGTGGGTCATGTTGATCATACTTGTGTGTAAAAAATAGCCTCAAATAAATCACATACATACCTGGGTACACCTCCTGACACATCTCACTTCAATGAATTGAATTGTGTATGTAGTGGAGAAAGTGTAGTTACAGTGTCAACTTCACAAAATAAATTACAGCTGCTCAGTCCAGGTACAAGCCACCACATCTAACCACATACAACCACATACATCATATACATGCAGCTCAGAGACTGAACTCTGTCTGTAACACAATGCATGCACACACTGCAACTATTGAAGGTGTAAAAACATTAGTGTACCAAACAAATAATAATAAAACATTACTTGCTGACAGACCTCTTCCTCATTATGGAATGAAGTCTTAGTTTATTTTAGGCCAAACAAACAAAATACCTTGTTTCTCATCTGCACCTTCCTGGGTGATACAGCCACTTCAAAATTTATTATGCAGGTCAAGCCCACTGCTTTAACCACACCCCTACTACCTCATACTTGTTATATACCATTTCAATATCTTTCCTATAGGTCAACTACATTATTGCAATTTCCAATATAGTTGATGAGAAACAAGAAATGTGGTTTCAATTCACACTATAATTTAGTACACCATCAGGCCAGCTATATATTGCACAAATGAAGACATGCTACAGGTACAATTCATCTAAAGGAAGGTGAGTGGCTACAACTTGTGAAGAATAAAAGTGATCTATATCAAAAATTGTAAACACTATTCCTAAAGAATATTTCAAGTTAAATACCGTTGCTATATTGTTGTCAGGTGTAATAACTTGGCAAGTGTGCAATAACACTTGCCCGGTATTTAAAATAGTTAAAGCATGAGCGCTTAGTGCCTAGTACATTTATCGCACTCAGTCCTCGGGCCTACGGCCCTCGGGCTGTCGTGCAATAAATCGACTAGAAACTAAGCGCTCATGCTTTAACTATAACTTATGTAATACGCAATCACAAAATAAAATAAAAATCGCTTGGAAGTCTACACTACAATAGAGGTTATTCAGTGGGCGTGTCACTACCGCGTAATTCATACCAGGCGCCATTTTGGGTGGCAAAAAGACGACCTCAAGTAGCTAAAATGGTAAAGAGTTGCTGTGCAGTTGGGTGTACGAACAGGTTCTCCAAAGATTCCACACTAAAGTTTTATCGATTTCCTCAAGATGCTGAAAGGAAGCCAAGGTGGGTGGCGGCTATAAACAGAAAGGATTGGCAACCAGGAGAATCTAGCAGGGTTTGCAGTGCTCACTTTATGTCAGGTGAAAAGAGTAACAATCCTCTTTCTCCAGATTACGTTCCCACTTTATTCTCTTTTACTGCTTCTCCAGTAAAGAAAAGGTTAGTAAGAAATGCAGCAAGGTTTGATAGGGGGCAACATACTAACAAGATACAATTGGAAAACACATCGAGGCTTGATGCGGCCCAGTCACTTCTGACACTTCATGAGGAAGGCAATGGTTCCGCATACTGTGAGCCATACAGTGGTGTTTCTAGCTGCACTGACATGAGCGTGGCGGACATAAATAATCTGGAGCATACAGTTGTTCAGCTCAAGCAAGAAAGTGAAGGTCACAAAAAAGTTAATTTTGAATTGAAGGGGAGTTTGGCAATAATCCAGAAGGAAGTGGATGGGATGAAGAAAGAAATTGAGTGCTTAAAGAGGGAAAGAGATCAGGTTCAGCAGTCACATCAAGTTGTGAGGTCAAGCTTCAGTTTAGACTCTGATGCCAAGGTGAAGTATTATACTGGATTACCTTCAACTAATATGCTCAAAGCTGTTTATGATCTAGTGGTTAATGGTATTCAAGAAGATGATCGGTCTGCTCTGTCTTTATTTAATCAATTTATTTTGACTTTGATGAAACTGAGGCTGAATTTGGGAGATGTCGATTTGTCGTATCGGTTTAATATCAGTCAATCTTCAGTCTCAAGGTACTTCAATTATTGGATTGACAGGTTGTTTGTGAAGCTCTCCTTTCTTATTATGTGGCCCGAGCGAGAAATGTTATGGAAGACTATGCCCATGGCTTTTAGGGAGAAGTTTAGATCTTGCGTGGTAGTAGTTGATTGTTTTGAAGTGTTTATTGAGAGACCCAGTAACCTAAAAGCTCGAGCACAAACATGGTCAAACTACAAGAAACATAACACCGTTAAATTCCTCATTGGTATCACACCACAAGGTACCATTTCTTTTATATCTCAGGGATGGGGTGGTAGAGCTTCTGATGTGCACATCACAGAGCATTGTGGACTCCTGCAAAAACTTCTACCTGGAGACATTATCCTGGCTGATCGTGGTTTCACTATTCAAGAAAGTGCAGCCATGTTTTGTGCTGAAGTTAAACTGCCTCCATTTACAAGAGGAAAAACTCAATTAAGTAAATTGGAAGTAGACACGGCTAGGAATTTGTCCCAAGTTCGAATTCATGTCGAACGCATTATTGGTGTTGTTCGGCAAAAATATTCTATCCTGCAGTCGACTTTACCAATAAAAATGATAATGTGCGACAAAGATGCAAAATACAGCACTATTGATAAAACTGTAACAATTGCGTGTGCTCTATGCAATGTATGTGACTCTGTTGTTTCATCTAACTAGCATCACCAAAATATTACATATGGATACACATTGAAATTATATTTTGTTCATTTAATGTTTCATTTACAATAATTAATACTTTGATGATTTTAATGGATGAATATTGTTAAACAAAATTGAAAAAGTTAAATAACATGGCATGACAAACTGATACTAATGGCCAGATTTGTGTCTCTTCTTTTTGTTGATAAATGCTGTGCATTCCTTGCAATACCAACTCCCTTTTGGTACGTCTTCAAGAGACAATTTCAAGCACTGCAGATGAAACCATTGTATAGGGCAACTGCTGTTATCACAAGCTATCATATTTCCTTCTTCACCTCTCTTACAATAGCACCAGACATCATCCTTTGTTTCAAACTGAGAATTGCCATGTTCTATACACGTTGGTTCCTTGGTCAAAACTTTTCCTAAGACTTCAGGCAAAATTCCTATTTTGATAAAGGGTTGCACTTTTTGTAAGGCTTCTGTAATAAACTTGTCATCAATTGCAATCCTCTGCACAAATAAATCTTGATTAGTATACACAATGAAATCGCCATAAATAGTGTTACAAAATTTCATTTGCATTTGAAGTTGATAATAGTAACTGTGGGTGCGTTTTATTTCCATTTTCCCTTCTTGTGATTTTTCTAAAAAAGAAACTTCACCTTCAAATTCAGATAATGTTTTGTTCCTGCAGGAATATGGACACTTTATTTCAAGTACACCGCGTCCGCAGCATTGACACGAAACAATTCCATCAGGTGACGCACCCATGAATGGATATTTACTATTTAAAACAAGACCACTACGAGAAATCATAAATCGTTCGTGCTTACTCTTGTATTGAGCAACATATGCTTCACGGGCAGGTCCTTCATGATTACAGCCCCAAGTACACGCAGCTGAATAAAACTTACTACTCTCTGGATAGCAAATTAATTTAATTATTGATTGTGATGGCTTAGCTAGCGAAGTAGATAAAGCTGATTTAAGACGTGAGGCTGTTACTCTGCCAGTTCTTTGCTGAAACCATAATTTAGATTTGGATTGACCTCTAGTTACTTCTTCAACCATCTTCACCTGATCTTCGCTAACAGTGTATGACTCATAAAACTCTTCACATTTTTTAAGCAGTTCCGGATAACTTAAACTCAAATAATCTGGATTATAGTAAGCTGATAATGGTTTTGGAATTCTTTTACTTTTTACTAAGGGAACATATGATTCAGAAAATTCGGGAACAAGTGCAAGAATAGCAGGCTTACTTTTAAGATTTGATAGGGCTGTAAAAAAATTACTTATTTCAAGCTCAGATGGTTCCTTAACTTTGACTGATTTACTTGCTGCAGAACTGGAGCTACCTTCAGTTCTAGTAGTATCCCCTAGCTTAGATAGAGAAAAATTAATTTTAGCTATTGGCTCATACGAAACATTTTGAAAAGAAGGAGGTAGCCATGAGCACGGAAGAGAAGTGCAAGATGTCTGTTTTTTCATTTTAGTATTTTGCTCCAAAGCAAAAAGAAGTCCAGCAACATGGGAACATGCTTCCCCAAGACCTGCCATGCACGTACAATGTGCAGCACGAACACAACCATTTTGCTGTATACCTACCCAAGGCTTCAAAGGCGAAGCTGATAAACTTTGAGAATGACGCACCAAACAAGTAGCAAGGAAAGTGTCATTGTTAACTATACTGTGTACCATGACTTTACTAACCCATCCATCACAATAGTACTTGTAGCCATCGAGACTCTTGTATGCTTTTAGACTTTCTTTGGTGTACAAGCTTGGAGTTTCAATCAAATAGTTGTAGATGTCTGGGTATTCAACATCGGGCCATTCATACCAATCTAAACTGGTGCTCACCGATAGTGTTGGCTTTTCCCACATTAAGTATGGATCTTCAATATTACCCAGCAGTGCTAGCTTCCTTCTGTAGTGCTGCTGATCCTCTACCGAAAGAGTACCGAAGTATATACTAGTCATTGCTACGCTGCCACCCGTACACTTGTACAGCTTCTGCCACCCAAAATGGCCACGTGGATCTGTTGCTACGCGATAAGGCAAGACCACGCCCAACGTGAATAACCTCTATACAGGCTTCCATACTTACAGCAGCTTGCAAGTGGTATTTTCCTTCATTTTTCTTCTTTTCTTAATACTTATAGCAGATACACGGTAGAATAAGACCATCTTGGTATTTGGCAAAACTAAATAAAAATAGTTATTCTTATTACTAATGTTTAACTGGCTAGTCAATAATTCAGTCGCTATATGGAGTAAATCATCAGATATTTCTGTGATCTTAATTTTTTTACCTGATCATTTAAACTAGAAATAAGTTTACTTTAGCATCCTTAAGCTCTACTACACTTCAATATCACTTGAGTGGGATAGACTAGATAGGTTTCATTTAGTGTCAATCTAAATTACTATTTTTAAGAAACATTTCATGTTGTGTGTGTGGTCCTATAAAATGAGACCATACACACTATACACATAATTAAACGTAAGTGCAACTAGAAAACTAAACACTACTAATCTCTTTGCTACATCACCTATCCAAATAATAAAGAAAGCTCAGGGTACAAAATTTTACTATTATTAGCAAGAGCCAAAGTAACACTAATGCTGTACAGTCACTAGTCTCACAAGAGCTAGTTTGTATGCAGTTTCAAACTCCCCACGAAACCCCTAACCTTCTTCTAGCGTTGCTATCGCAGTCTCTTTCATATTCACCAGACACTCCTAGCATCAAACTCCATCCAGAGCGCACGCGGTAGCAAAAGCATGGCCAATCTCAGAAGGCGTGGACTGTTGCTATAGTTACAGTTACTTAAAAAAAAAACAATCGGAAAGTTCGCTGATGTTTCGTAAGTGGGACAGTATTAAGCTCGTTAGCTTTTTTGGGGGGGGGAGAGAGAAACTGTGAGACTGCAGACATATATGTATATATAATATATATTGCCCTCTCTCAAGATAAAGCATCTTTAAAGTGTTCTGATAAACCCTTCATTATCTCTTATAAATATTCATGCAAATGTCTCCTCTTGGGACTCATGGGCTGAGCTGCAAGTTCAGTGTAGGCAGACATTCTAAGTAAACTGTTTTAAATGATATCATCCACCTGCTTAGTCAGCTGCTAAAGTCCCCTCTAGATTGAAACCTCCTGGCTTTTCCAGATCCAATGGTAAATGACCGAATTGCATGATTTTAGTGCCATGGAATGCTGGAAGACCTTTTGTATAGGATGATGCCACCTGTCCAGACACTAGGCAGATGTGTCTCTGGCAACTGGTGAACTATGTGGTACTAGCTACTTCCTTCAGAAACTCTCAGTGGCAGTTCAGCTGGGAATGCCGCAGCCGTTTTGGGTTGTGCCTATCCATCCTTGGATTTTTAATAATTTAAAAATGGTTATTATTATTATTATTTTATTATTATTTATTAATAATTGATAATTGTTACTAATGTTAGCTTCTTAAATAAAGTTTAAAGTTTGTTTGATATAGTTTTTAATTAGTGATTGATATAGTGAAAGTTTTATAGCTCTACTGACCAGACTTCTGAGTTGAGTATTCCGCATGCCTCCAGTGATCGTTAATTCAACTAAAACATCTGCTAATCACATAACAAGCAGTACTTTTAATTGCATTGCCTAAGATGTTACTTTCAAAAAATGATACAGTAGTAAGAATAATATGAAAGTCACCTTGAACACCAATTCACTTCTCCAAACTATACTATGCTATGATGCAAATTGTGTTATCCACAGTTACACCACACTAAAGGCTACATGCCTGAGCATGACTCCTAAAGAAAGTAGGTTGGTATTTGTCTATACTTTGTTATTAATAATGGATACATTTATGTGTATTAGGTGTTTTTCAGTCAGGTCATTTTTATTTTTTCTTGAATCACATGCCCGGTTATGAAATTCTTAGCCATTAGAAGGCAGTATACAACAGTATATTATTCATACATCTCATTCAAGAGATCAGTATTATAACTTAATAAATCTCTCACCTGCATGTATGTTACAACTGAATTTTAAATGAGTTGAGTTAGTGTTTCCAATAACGTGGAGGAATCTGGGAGTTAAACTATTTGAAATATATGGTTTCTTCACTGGTCGCAGCGTAGGGTATGTTATTATTACTAGAATTTCGCTGGGGCTGCACTTCGGTGCTCTTCTTTACATTTGATAAAGTTATAGCAACCGCCATAGTGTATCAAAGTCTAAGTATATTAGAAAACGAATTAATGACATGAAACAAAATTGATGATTGCGAGTTCAAAAAGAAGTGTACAAATGAAGTGGGATATGATAGAATGCATGACAACAGGTGTAAATTAACAAGTTAAGCTGGAATGTTCATGGTGTCTTTTCCAGTCATCTTGAGGGGGGGCAATTCATCCTTGGTCTGGAAGATCCGTTAGCCAGAGTGGCTTTTTATGGGCACATGTACATCTATATATGTAGTTGAGCAGCAATTTTCCTCCTCTGCTCTTCCTTCTCCAGCCCTCTCTTTGCCTCATTCTACTTTCCCCTCCAGCTACTCCTGTCCTGTGGGGTCATGTACCACGTCTACTCTCTCTATTCAAATCGCGTCCTGTCCCTCCATCATCTTGACACACACACACACACACAATAAAAAATATGTATATATACTTTTGGTGGATTATAAATTTTTGACATCACAATTATAAATACTCAGATATGTACTAGAACACCTGTTACACTAAAAATATCCATCTATTAATATATAGAATAAAGATGACCTTTGATCATTGAGACCACCTACCTTGGTGATGGCATGAGATTGACAGTTTGATTGAAACCAAGCGAGGTTTTGGTTATTTAACAACCGGATGTGAGTGCTACAGCTTTTTTTCTTTCTAAGTCTGCTACAGTTGATACACAATAACTCAGCAAATGCAATTAACTGCCACCTAGAAAATAATATGCCAGTTAAGGTGTAATATACTCATTTCATGACTACAACTGTGTTCATTACCTTTACCACAACCATAGTCTTGCCTTAGTTGAAAAACAATAGAAATAATATTTCACAGAAAACACACACACATATTATATGCCCATGCAATGTGCTTAAAAGGATCTCTGCATGAGGTGGAATAGCTGTGGTGAAGAGTTGCCAATGATTGAGTACGTGTCACTATAATCGGCAATAGCAGTCTTAATTGAGTGCTGAGACTCTCTGCATGCTGATTCCAAAATTACTGCTGCCTAACTCTCAGCTATTTGGCCCAGGCAGTAACAACAGACACAAAATCCAAACTGTAATAGTGCTGCCACAAACTTACGGACATACAATACACACACATATAATAATTGTTACATGAGCAAGCATGATGTGGTGAGACATTTCATGAGCAGGCTGACTTATTTTCATGAGCCAAAGATGAGCGAAAATAAAGCTTGCAGAATGAATTATCTTGCTACACCTGTGTATACTCTATGCTAGATAAATATATATCTTCACTGCAAACTAAGCTTGTAAAGTTGGTAGTGTTAGTTCAAAAGGGGCTCTTCCACACTGTTAGCCAATGTTTATTGGCTGCTTTGACCTGGATAGATAGTTCTTGTAGAGAAAGATAGCTGGGGAACTAGTAAGATTGGTGATTGCTACAGTACTACCAGTGTATTTGAAGGTAATGAGCTTGTGCAATTCAGCGTGTGATATTGTGAAATATGCCATGGGTCATAAACTTGAAAATATTATTGTGAAGATATCGAGCATGGAATAAAATATATTATGGACAATTAAAAGAATGCTATCATTTTACTCTGCTGCGCTAGTGTGCGGATAATTATTAAAAAGTATATGTGAATGTATGTATGTATGTATGCAGTGTGGATGATAACTATACGTCAATGCTCAGACAAACGTCAAAACAATTTAATCTTGGTGTGATATTTAAAAATCTGGTATGACAAATGTTACTATATTTTCATTGCTTTACAGACTGTGCACATGTAGTACATATTGGTATTGCTTTATAAGCTTCAAAATGAGTAAAATTAATTCATATATATTATTGATCAATCATATTTAAAGAATTGATCATCATTTAATTATTGTGTCAATAGTTCTGTGAAAAAGTATATTGTCTTGTTCATGGCCTCAGATTGTTGTGAGTGCATGACTGAGAGTTAATGCTGAAGTGTACTGTTGGGCTAAAATCATAAACTAAAACTTGAAGCCAGAGTGCAAAGAAAAAGGGACAAAAGAAAAGAAGAATGCCCAGTTAAAAAAAAAAAACAACAACAACAACAACAACAAAATAATAATAATAATAATAATAAATAAGAAATGGAGGAAAAAAAAGTGTTGCCAAGGATTGAACCATAGTTGTTAACATTGAACTTTGAAGCAATGGCAAAGGAGGTAAAAACTGCTAACTGATATGCCAGAAAAACACACCCGCAAAATGCATGATTATAACCAGATCTGATTGATTATATGTACTTACGTATGGGTGTGGCTAATCCAATAAATATAAGTTGTACAATGGAGGAAATGATACTTTTGTGCACCACATGAACACTATCAAACACATGCACACACACTTCATCACCTACATGTTCAAACCTTCTTACACCAAATCATTATTCACCTAGGTGATACAGGAAGCCCATTACAGCACAAAATGGGTATACACGTTGGTAGTATACTCATCACACATGTATGTGCAGATGTGTGTGTGCGTGTATATGTACACAAGATTTCAAAAAATATTCTGAATGTGGAAAGAAATTAGTGATAAAAGTCCAAATTTTTAAACTATAAGGTTCACTCTATATAACTTCAAGTGCACATAGTGTGCACTAAATGGAATTGAATAGCCAGTAGTGTATAATTACTTAAAATCTATTGCAAATACATCTTTACTAGAATGTATTGTACTAAATCGTAATACTACTATAGGAATGAGTACCAACAGGTCGTGAATGCCAGTAGAGATTGACATGTTCAATTGGTTATATAGTACACATCGCACGGACACACATGGATACAGTGCGTGGTATTACAAGATAAAAGTGGGCAGAGACAAGTATACTCAGGGTGTAATAATATGTATGCACTCATAATGATTACAGGACTGTAATATTAGCCAAATGATGGCGAGTTACTCGAGTCACATATCACAGGGGTGTCGGAACAGGTACGGCAATGGCCACACCAATATTTTAAAACAAGGGGGCGTGTCAGCCATTTTTCACTTATAGCGGAACATGTTCCCAGCTACACCGCCATAATATGCGACCTCTTCGTTTAATACTTATAGTGACTCGTAAGACATGGACAGCCACACTACTTCTAGTGGTGCCATGCTATTCCAGAATTGGTAATGGTCATCAAAAGTGCCTGAAAATACCCAGTTGCCTGCAGGAAAAAAAATAAAAAAATAAAATATTATTAGTGAGCGGAGCGAGCGAGACACTCTCAGGGGTAACACAATTGAAAACCGGGAATGTTTGTTTGTTTATATGTTTGGACGTAAGTATGTCATTTTGTACTTTGACCCTCTCGTAATTTCGAGTTGACTCAGCGTTCGACCCCGTTCCAAACATCACTAAACAGTATCCTCCGATTTAACCATTACCCGTATCACCCTAGAAATTGAATTGTTTACTGACACTTTGAATTTTTTTGTGGGTGCAGTTTAAACTTACTGGAGTTCCATTTCTATCGAGTTAGTTGCGGTGTAGTTATATGCCCTAAGCAACAGTATTTACTTGAATTTTCATTGTCAACTAGACTTACCACGAAGGTAAGTCTTGCGTACGTATGTTCAGTTATGTGAAAGTATTGTGCGTTACAACAGTTACTAAGAATATTATTCCAAAGAAAAAGTTTAAAGAACGTGACTTGGCTTTTTGTTTCAATTCAAATAGTTTCAGGGAGTGGTTACTATGGCATTGAATGCCTTTACCGTATAATACATAATTAAAAAACTCCACTTTTTTTAGTAGCTTGAATATTAGAAGTTAAAACCAAACGTCTAACACTCCAGTGTAGTATTAGGCTCGCTCGCTATTTGTGCTCAAGCACATCACTAGTTACATTTTCATGTTACCGAACTGGTCGTCATAAACTTGGTGGTGAAAGGGTTAATGAATCTTACATTATCTGGAAATCACAGGACCATAGAAATACTTGACTCCAGCCCCTGTGTAACAAAATGACTAACTATCATGTGTACCATTACTTTTCTTCTTTCACTTTCATTTATTTCATTACTGTAGCTATGTGTGTGCGTGTGTGAGACCAGGTGATTGTGCATGGCTATCATCAGGTCATTGACCAAATGATCCGGGAACTCTTCACCTTTCATTTGAATTCAATACTTTACAAATGAAGAGTTGAATCAATATAATGTGTGTGTGTGTGTGTGTGTGTGTGTGTGTGTGTGTGTGTGTGTGTGTGTGTGTGTGTGTGTCCCGCCACACATACAAATGGTTTCAAAGGATTATTCTGTTAGTAAATGAAGTGACAAAAGTTCTAAAAGTTCAGACTCTAAGTCGCTCCCTATATATTTCAGGTTGTCTAAGTGTGTATTAAATGGAAATATCCACAAGTCAATTAGAATGAGTAATAAATATAGTAAATAAAAAAATAATTTCAAAAGGCCTCTTTCTTGTTATTGGAGTTAAGAAGTCATTCTAGAGTTCCTCACCTCTAGTTTTGAAGTCCAGGAGTCATCACGTGTACACCAGTGGAGTAGTCACTGCACTATTACGCCTGCCACTTCACACTCCTACATTGAAAGTGTACGTCTCAAGTAAAACTAGCTCAACATAATTCAAGATTCTCGGATTTGTGTTGCGTGCTTGTAATTCCAACACATGTAGACATTAAACAGGCTAGTTTAGTACAGTAGAAGTTGTTAAAATTTACACCTTCCATATTATATTATATTTATATTAACTACCACAAAACTTTATGAAAAATTGGGGCAAATGTCTCCACGAAAGTCAAACTAATATCTGGGATATGTGTGTGTGTGTGTGAGTGTGTGTGCGCATATGTGGATGATGGGGGGAGGGGAGCAAAGGGAAGCAAAGTACTTCCCTGTCTAACTCAAGTACAGTGGAGCCTCCCTATTCCAAATAATCTTCCATGCCCCTGGACAACAAAAAAGCCACAAAAGTTTACCAATTGATGAAATCACAAAGAAATCATTTCCTTAAAAGATATTACTGCTCAGTGTCAATCTCCTTCAAAAAGAACAAAGCAATCTGTTAGCTATTTTAATGAGGCATCAATATAGCAGCTCAAGCAATGAAAACAGTACATGGAAATGCTGTCTTCATAAGAGAAGCTAAACTAGCCAGAAACACTCACTGTTATAGTTTTTCAACGTGAACTTCACTTCATTCAAATACGTTGGTTAACTTCCCTGAGCATAAAGCAAACTACACTGCGGGCTGCAAGAAATTATTTGCTCAAGTGATTATGATGTGACGCTAGGGAGCTGAAAGCTTCACGTTTCATCAACAATTAGAGCCCCAAATAAAAAAAAAAGTAGCACAATAAAAGGTCCTAAATCTTCTTTCTGAATAAGTTTATACCTAAATCAACGGTTAATAGTCAGTAATCTCCAAAATCAGAGCATGACAGACAGACTGACAGGGCCACTACTACTACCCTCTTGCGCATGCACTCTTAGGGTTAACAAACAAACAAACAAACAAAAAACAACAACAACAACCACCAACCAACATTGTCTGTTGAATTTTTTTAAGCAAATTAACTGTCTACCAGTCCCACACATCGTGACTTATAAGACCTGCAACTACCTCTATGAGGTCATAAGACTTACATTTGGTAATGGTCATCAATACTATACTGTATCATGCCAAGTTGCTTATGGCCTTAGTGGTTGTCATGGCTCCTATGACTTGTCCTAGTCTTATTCTATGAACTGCATGTGAAAAATGGCATTTTTTCTTCCCATTACTGCACACTGGTGGGACTAGCTAAAAATATTTGTACGCACATTTATAGACACACACATTTAAATTTGACGTAAGACACACACATTTTATACATTCTCCCGGAATCCTGGGGAAAGATACCAAACAGATACGTTAGGGTAACCAGACCCTTCTGAGCGGAGCGATTAGGTAAAGGGTCTGGCCAGCGAGACTACATGAAACCATGGGCCTAAAACAAAGTAGAAAATATAATATGTTGAGTTGCATGCAATGATTATCTCCCCTTCATTGTCCAGGAGCACACTAAAGGATGTTAGGGTGGCCATGGGAAAAAGCTATGAGTGAGGATAATTTTGGTGGAGCATGTTTTAGAATAATTCAGTAACTAGAAACCATTCCAACATGCACCCACACTTTCTCACAAAGAAATGAAAATTTTCAAGAGTACTATGAAACAAACAAACTGACGAGCCCTTGTCATACTAAAACTACCACAAAATATCACTATCATAACTTAGAAAAAATTGTTCAGGAAACACAACTTCACCAGGAAAAAAAAATGACCTGGGTGACCCTGTGCAGCTAAAATACTTAGAAACCCACAGACTGCTAGCAATAAAACTACTTACCCAGAAGCATAAGCCAGGGTAGATAGCGAAAGCTTCCTTCAAGTTCACCAAGACACAGTAGCGTACCGTATTACGAATCAGTAGACTAGCGCGCAACAATAATTTAGACGACCACTTCCAGTCGAGAGTTTTAATGGTAAAGCGTTTTTAACTTATTTAACCTGGCGATACTTACCTACACATAACTGGAAAAGGGTTTTCCATGAGATAATGCAGTATCTTTGCGAGGCTGCTGGGGAGGAAACAGCGTTATTTTAACTGTCCAGCGTCTAGCGCAGCGAAGTACTTAGGGCCTGAGGGAGGTAGTTCGCGATGCACAGAGCCGCCGATGTCTACGCAACAGTACATAGCCTAACAAACATTTAACGTAGCTACATTTTCATCAATGCCGTTGGGGGGACATTATAAACTCAAGGTGGGGTCACTATCTAATTGTGTCTTTCTCTGGAAGGACCTGGGACCTGAGTGATCAAGCAAAAAACTACACCAGTTATAAAACTGTGCAGTGGTATGCACACTGGATATGCTGGCGCTTATGAGGGATTCTTCTTCAATTAATCATCAGCCAATTTATCCTTAACAGTTCCTAGCTTTCTAATTTTGCTTAATAATATAATGCAAGAAGTTAACTAAACAATTAGTTAAATGCATTTAATAGTTAACTAACAACATTTGGACCCTTCAGTAAACCATGAGTAAAACAAAGGTGTAAAAAAACAGACCTGTAAAACTACAGTAAAACATGGTACAATGTTTTACTTAAGGTTTACTGTCAAGTAAAACTAAGTATGTTTTACTAAATGAGTAAACTATGCAGTAAATCTTTAGTGTAATAGTTTCCTCAATTTAGTAAAACAAGCACCTTCAAGCAGTGACAGGTATTGCCGAATGAATTTAGTTCACAAAATCATAGCATTGTTACTGTATGCAGGACATAGTGGCAAACAGGTAAGAAAAATGTTTTTATGATGATTCAAATTAATTATACTGTTCGGGTAGGTGTATGAGAGGTTGCAGAAAATATTCCTGTCAGTTTCTCACAAAACAACAATAAGGATGGTGAAGGACTTGGGAAAAGATTATGACAAGCCTGTCAGGGAATGGAGGGACTCACTGTTGCCATCTCTGCCTACTGATGTTGAAGCTGTAAGTGATGATAAAGTTTATACAAAGGAAGGGGACTAAAATAATATAGCTAGATAATTGGGAGAGATGCATAAGTCCCCCTTCCCCACTCCCTGGATATGACCTTGGCTGTAATTTTTAAAACCTTAATATTATCGTCAATATGTAGGAAACACAAGGAGAACAGGGAGAAGAATTTGACAGTGCAGCATTTTGCATCTTTGATTCTTCTGAATCGGGCACTGAATCAGACACTGAATCAGAGTCTGAGTCTGAAGAAGAAATGTCTGAGCAAGAAGAGAATGATATTAACCCTTTCCCTGTCAATTTTTTTCCCAATGATTCCAGTGAATGCATTTAAAAATTCATAAAAAAATAAATATTGGTCAAAGTCCCTAGCAACCATACATTTTTGTAATTATCAGTTAATTTTACACTTGACCACATTAATTAGGTTGCCAAGCAACAAAACCACAACAATTAATTAACCGATTTATTTTATTTTTTTGTATTTTCTTGCTAAATCAATTATAGAAATATGAAAAATTGTTATATAATTAAACTGAATGTGTATCAAAGCAGAACAATATGTGAAAACCATGATTTCATAAAAAAAATACCATAAAGAACGTGGAGAAAAAAAATACAAAATGATTATATGTTCTAAGAGATTCATATATTGCTCTCCAATGGGATCGCTCTCTTTCCCCATGTGATTCAGCACCATCACTTGACTGAGCACCATCACTTGACTCACCACCATCATTGACACCAGCATCTAAATTTTATTACATATTTTGACTTTATAATAATAGCTAAATTTAAAAATTTGAATTCCCAGCTAGTGCCTTTGCAATAATGTAGCCAAACAATTAGTTCACAAGTAGTCTCATGTCAAAATCAAACAAAGTTAGTGCCAACAAATCATGACATAATTTTACCTTATAATTAGCCTAGTATAAACTGCATTCGAAATTTGAATTACCACAACCACTTAGTTAGTGGTTTAGTAAAAGTGTAGCTAAACAATTGGTTCATAACTAGTCTTATGCCAACAAAACAACAATAATCATGTTAGTAGCAACAAAGCATACTTACTGGTGGTGCAACTTAGACAGTTGCGACATCTCAGGAAGCGATGAAAGTGATTTGAGGATGACAGAATGTTTTCTTACCTTGGTACTCTGTCTGAGACAGTAGTGGCCCCCTCTGACTACGAAGGAAGCACTAGCAGCTCAACTTCTGATGAAGTTGATGATGTAGCCATGCTGGATGACTCAATGGACAGCCTCAGTGATGGAGCCTCTCCAACATATCCAACAATTCCACCGCGGTAAACCGTTCGGCCATTTTGTTATTTTTTTAATCAACGGTCTGGTTTATTTTTAACCTAGGCCTTAGTAACATCCTTTTATGCTATTTATAAACAATTTTACGTCGTAGAGCAACTCAAGACGCGTGTTTTTATACGTATACTCTAACGTAACTTCACGCCGTTAGTCTTTTAAAATATTTTTTAGCGCGGGTACTTTGCGCGCCGAGAATTCTCGGCTTTGACAGGTAAAGGGTTAACACAGATGAAATGTTCTCTTCTAGTGATGAGAGCTGCACATCAGATGATTTTGCTCTTGATAACATGACTGAGGATTCTCTTGTATCTCAAGAATTGCAGATTGCAAGACCACCAGAAGTATTGGAAAGATCTCTTCTAATACAAAAAGAATACAGCAAGCCAGCATGGAACGGGTTTCGTTTGTGTGGGGACAATTTAGATAAAAATGTTCGAAGACGTCACATGCGTTCAGACAGACAGACTGAGTCGCTGCACTATTTCTACTCGTATGGTGTCCTAAACAGAATAGATTTTAGTGCTCTATCTGATGTTAGAATTGATAATTCATGTTTAGATGTTAGATCAGTTGCTAAGTCATTGTTGCCGACACCACATGACGACCAATCCTTGAAGGCCAACATTTCCATACTGATATCCAGGATACTATGCACTCATCTTCCTTATTTTGGAATGACTTTTGATGGTCTTGTTGATTGGCATATTAAGCATCGTTATTACAACGAAATGAGCAGCAAATCAGAAGTGGTAAGCTTTATTCATACTAGCTTTACATGAGTGTGTGCAGAGACATCAGTTAATTATGTGTTGTTGTGTCAGGATATTGTTTAAGTGTTAAATTCCAAAAAGCGTGTGTATTAAATGTATGTATGTATAATGTATGTATGTATGTATGTATGTATGTATGTATGTATGTATGTATGTATGTATGTATGTATGTATGTATGTATATGTATGTATGCATGCACGCACGTACATACGTATGTATGTATGTATATATATGCATGTATGTATGTACTACAGATTCCTCTTGGTGTCCTATTAAAAAATGAAGCAAAAGGAGGAGATATGGTAGATATAATGGCTCATTTACACCAGTTTGTTCCGTCTGTCTCATGGACTGAAGAAGTAGCTGTTGGCGAGGCTGACAGAGTAGAAGTGGTGAATGAAAGGATGCACAAAGTAATTATTGGTGGAGATCAGATGACTGCAGCTAGAGCCAAGTCAGCTATAAAGGCTAAACTTAATGGTGAAACACCATCAAAGCGGCTAGAAGGTCTCATTCCTACTTTGGAGGATTGGCATACAAAGGCAAACTTATTGGGGGTAAGATAAGTAAACAGAACGTATAGATAGTAGATGAGATTAATATTATCTTTTTCTGTATAGGTTCTCTGGAAGTACTATTATTCGGCCAAGTCAGTCACTGAACATGGGACACTTTATCAACTTCGAAACACTATTAATCGCAGTAATGTGGTCAAAGTGCCGATTGAGAGTTTTGACGCATGTGATGATTTTATCGTTTTGGTTGTAGAGTGTCTTATAGTTGCTGCTGCCATGAAAATGCTGGGTATGTCAGAAATGCATGAAATTCCAACTACAAATTATGCTCCCAAAGGTACAGATACTTGGATGGAGCCTGAATGTGAGAGAGGGAAAGTCTTAAATCATATTATAGATGATTTCATGAAGACATTTTTCTCATTTACGTACAACTCTTCTGCATCGGACCCTCAAAGCTCTTCTTCTCGTCAAGATGACAGGATTTACTTGTATGCGAAGCAAGCATTGAGTTTTGGATTGTTTTATCTGGAATTCCGAGATGCCATCAAGGAAGGAGATGGTGATCGAGTTTTGCGTTGCTACAGGTATATGCTGCCTATTTTTCAAAACTCGGGAAGAAAAAACTATGCAAACGAGACCCTAAATTTTCTTCTCAACTATGATTATATTTTATCTAAGCGCCAAGCAATGGAATTTATATGGACAAGATTCATTAATGTACATGGTTGTCCTGGGAAAAACATTCCCAATGATCTTCATTGTGAGCACCAGATACGTATTTGTAAATCAGCTGTTAAGAGCCTTGGTGCAAACAAGACACCCCAGTGCATTCAGCGAGTAGCAGAGGCCCTTGGAACAATATCAGCAGTAATGGACACTTTTGATGCAGACAACAAAATTTCAGATAGTGGTTCTTCTGCTCACAATGTGCCGAACTCAAGAGCTGACATGAACATTATTCTAAAAGAGTTACAAGAAATGTCTATTTTCACTGAAATTACTGGCAGGTATTACCCATCTTTCCCCAATCCAAGGAATATTCTGCATGCGAAACCTTCAGCTGTGATTATTGATTGGATCCAGGGACATGTAAAATTTTAATGTAATTAATGAATTGACAATATTACAAATACACAAATGATTTTTGATTATCAAAACAAGATCCACATTGACAAACACGCTTACAAACATCACAACACATGCACTTGTAATCAGTTTGAAATGGTTTGTAATTGTCTATATTTTGAAATAATAAGTTTCGTCTGCAAATAGTGCTATTATTCTCGTATTGTAGCATTGATTTCTCGCACACAAATTTCCCTCCTCGCTTGTGGCTTAAGAGTAAAGCTAACGAGTGCTTTCCATCTCTTCCACCCCTACCAGTTTCTTGAATATAGGCATCTATGTCTTCGGGTGACCCCAAATGAATTACTTGCCTTACATCGCGACAATCGACTCCTAACCCAAATGAAATAGTTGCACACACTATACGTAGCTGGGATTCTGATCCAAATGATTTGATGATCTGGTTCTTTACCTCCAAGTCAGTGCATCCGCAAAACATTTCCACCAATCTGAATTTTGATAGGTCAGGAGCTCCAGTGGGGTATGTGAACTTCTCTTTTAGCCCATGCTTAAAATACATGTATAGACTACTACAATCATCATACCTTTGGCAGTAAATAATTGTTCTAGGTGCTCTTACTCCATCCGTACGTAACCGATCGAGTAAGGGTGCGAAAGTGTCTATGTTATTAAATTTACTTACGGCATACACAATATTGTTCTTGCAAGGTGACATTACAATAACAATAGGATTCTGTAGGCCAAGTATTTCAGACACGCTGGTACGAACTGTAGTAGTTGCTGTAGCAGTCAAGGCCAAAAGGTTGACAGACTCAGGCAAAATACTTCTGACTTCACCTATATGGGTCAGGATTGGTCTAAATGTTTCTCCCCTGCAATTATCAACAGCCAACATAAAATATACATCTTCTTGCATAGTTTTAATGTATAACTGGCTTGCATTTTTAGAAAAACCTATTGTAAACAACTTACGATTTCTTAACAGTATGTGCTTCATCAATAATCATTCCCTTCACTCTTTGTCTATAGTCATCTCTCTGCAAAAGTTTCCGCCACTTTTTCCGGAGAATCATCTCTGGTGTGAAAAACAACAGCTGATGCTCAGCTCTATACACACTGTCCAGCATAGCTGCACTGGACTCTCCTGTGACACTACCAGTAGCTACACCCTTGGACGAGTAGAGCTGCACCTATATGTACAGTTATCAGCTAGTTGATTAGCAAACTTCTAATAACATTAAAACAATATTTACTTGATCTTCAATGATTGCTGTTAGTGGTGACACTACTATGATGATGGAAGGTAGTGGTGGTGAGTCCAGTAAATAAAAAACTTCTGGCAAGCAGACGTAGCATAAACTCTTTCCATAGCCAGTGGGAAGAATTGCAAAAATGTCATGTCCTGTAACAAAGCTTACTACCACTTCCTCCTGTAAGCTCTTCAAGCCGCTGTATCCCAAGCGCTTAGCTACTCCTTCCGCCACCACTTTTACAGCTTCAGCTCGGTCTCCACTAGCCATACCTTTGTAGCCTCTCAAGTTTGCAGAAAAATTCGCAATCAAACGGCTATCCGTAATTAAACCTCTGCGGTAAACTTTTAAAATTAGTGGTTAGCGCCAGAATCTGGCGCTAGAACTGGTCATTAGTACTACTGTCCCCAGACCCTTTCCTCCCCCATTCCCCAATATAGAAGAGGTAAAGGGTCGGCTACGCCAGACTACCCACCCTCCCCTCCAGATATAGCGATTTTAAGTGTTGCACACCAACGCAGGGTATGCTGAGGATTAATTAACTATAAGAACGGTGATGAATTTTTATTTCTCAGTCCACATCCAGGAATAAAAGCGTTTTGTTAAAGTATTAACCCGATGCAGTGACTCTAAAAGCATGGCTGACACTCCCTTATGTTCCTACTAGGTTTGCTGAGATGTGCATTACTACACGTACAGCTATGAATTTTCATGAGCAACTTCGTCACACACACAAAAAAAGTATTTCGGTAAAGCATCGCCGCAATCGGCCCAGTCTGGCTAGACCCTTTACCCAACTGACTGGAGGGGTGGAGCTTTGAGAGGTCACTTGGTGAACCTATAGCAAGTTTGGCTAGATCCGAACACGTGTGTGGGCGATGGCAGATTATAGTTGCCATGTTATTAATGAATGACATAGTAAGACGTCCTAATGATTGTGAGCATCTGCTTGGATCATTACTGTCTCTGCCAGGATTAGCTGGTTAGTATTTTTTTCCGAAATAGATGAAATAGAATTTTTACAAGTTCATGAATACAAGTATTTGTCAACAAAAATTAAACGGTGGAATCTGCTAGTTGTATAAATTTCACTAGCTAAACTGTCTGGAATTCTTTTGTTCTCTAATTTGTTGATTTTGAATGCATGACACTGAAAAAAAAGTAAAATAGGTAAAGTAGCTTTATTGTAGCAAATGTCAAAATTATAGTAAATAGCAAATATATCCAGTAGAGCATCAAGTAAGGTTTTGCTTTCGAATATTAATCTCTTTTCATAATAGAGTAAGTACTGTGGACTGTCTCCAATTTTCCCATTAATGACCAAGAAAGGCTCCGGCTGAGTAATGGTCTCTATTTCCTTGTCCATGTCAACGTCAAGGGTCTGCAGAACAAAGGACAAATTGTTTTCAAGAGCAGTGGATACTGAGAACTAGACAATGACTTTTTATTATTCAGCTAGAGGTAATTAGCCTGGGAAAATTCCCCAGATCAGTTCTAACGACAAAAACTATTCTTATAGGTGGGAGGATGTTGTTATTCAAGTGTTGATATACAGTTTGAGAAGCATGATAGTTTGATGTGTTTATGATCTAAAAAGATGTGTTCTTACTTACTTGAATATGTTTGTAAAAGATGCTACCTTTACTTCCCCTAGGAAATAGTAATTTGAAGAGCATCTCTAGGGTCCAATAATCCTGGTAATCTGTACAATCAAAATATAAGTTCCTGGTAACATAGGTCCCTAACCTGTTAGATCAGCTGTGTTTAATACTAAATCATTGAATCATGGCAAGTGTTATTTGTCTGAAATAAAAGTTTGTCATCTGTAACCCTACCATGATTCTAATGTATTTGTGGCCAGTGTAATTAAGGAGCTCAAGATTTTTTTGTTGACGCCTTCACACATGCTTAAAACTGAATTTTCTAGCACAATGTTCCAGTGTATCATGTCCTACATTATTTTGTTGTTTACATACCATCTTTATATATGATGTCCTCTGTATTCTCATAGAGAGTGAGGCACTTCTGAATGGCCGGCCTGGATGATTCCAGTCTGGCTACACTAACAATGGTGTTCCGCCACTTCCCATTCCACTCGGAGACCATTTCATCTCTAGTCATCCCAACTGTTTGGACGAAGTCTTTTCTGAACTAAAAAAAAAAAAAAAAAAGAATGACTTGTTTGGTAAGTTAAAAGTAAGATAAGCTCTTACTATGGAGAGATCCTTATACATTATACAGAGGATATCGTGTATATATTTCTGACGTCTCTGGTCTCTGGTTTACGATCCATTTACGTCTCATAGGTCGTGACCTTTCCATCAACAGGTGGCATTTCCCCCTATGCTTTCCTCGTGTGCTTGCCAATGACTTCATTTCCTCTACAATCTTGTCCATTTCTTCATCCATTTCTGTATCAGAGCCCTATAGCAATAAAATTAAAACATTGATACCATGTTTAAAGCGTGTGAAGAAAATAGCTCTAAGTGATAATATGTCATATGTCACATAACAGTACTGTTATCATGCATTGATAATTATTTTACTGGGATAGCAAGAGTTTGTTTGTGTGTACTGATCGACTGTCAGAGAGTTGGTTTGTGAGATGAAGAGTCTCAGCTGTACCTGCAAGTTAAGCTTTTCTCGCTTTGACGGAGGTTCTGAAGCAAAGTCCAGCAGCCTCTTCAGACCTGGTCGACTAGTGTTGGGGTTGCTATCCCTTCTATAATTCTTAAAAGAATTACGAAGGGAAATTTTCCACGATCCCTAGGCAGAAAAAAGGCAAAAAAATTTATTTTAGTATTATAATTGTATGCACATCTCATTAGCTAGTGATTTAATCGTACAATTCCATTTCCGATCTGGTCTTTCAACTTAGGGAACTTCTCAACTAGCTTTGTTAAAACTGTTGTATACTCCAGTGATGTGGGATTTAAGGTGTGCTGGAGTATCATGTTCCTCAGCATGGTAACAATCTTCCTTCTAGCCATACTTGTGATTATCCCACTGTCTATACATTGCTCAACAGAATAGCCAAATTTCTCCTTGTCTGGCAGTCTGAAGACTAGAAGCCAATTTTCATCCTATTCATGGTATAACATTATAATAATGAAGAGCAATAAAGTATATACATGCAGTAAAAAATATCATGTAAGACGAATTTAAAGTTTGGGTTTTATGAACATTTAATATGGGAAATTATTCTCTAGGAATGTCTACTATTTACCAATGGATTGGATAAGTCTGCATTGGAGTGGGACAATGGAGTGGATGTTGCTGAGGCAGTCTGCGATTCTGGTGATGGTGCCAATAGTATGGACGATGAGCTGGATAATGAAGGTGAGGCCTGTGCAGTGGACACTGGTTGATGTGAGGAACTGTTCTCACTCTGCAGATTGGAAATAGATTTATTGAAATGTAACTGACTGGTAATTATAGGAAACTTAAGGGCAAAAGTAATCTACACTAATACTAAGTTACTGTAGGATACTTTATATTAACAAAACTGAGGATAATATGGAAGAATCTTCTTTTCACTGTAATAGGCTTCTAGTGAGAATGATGACACTTGTTTATCCATTCCGTCACATGTCCTTTTATACAACATATCTTAGAAAGGCTTTGCTTTGTTGTCATACCTTATACTATTATTATAATAAATCAATGGTTTTCTCTTTCAAAATTGTCTCACATTTAGTAATTTTCCACTTCACTATCAATGTTTACAAAATTATGACAGTTTCAATTCCTAACAGCTCAGGCTGGAGTCTTGGATATTCTTGTTGCCCATAATTTTGTTTCAGTTCTTAGTAATAACAGAAAACCACTGGTCATACTAGTAAAAAAAAATTCATATTCCTATAGTCTTCCAATAGAATTAGTGCAGTAAACAGTTATACTTTAACATACCTTGAGTAAAATACATGTTACTGTGAAGTATTGGGTCTTACTGGAGTGCTTACAATGATCTGTCTTAGCTTCACTCTATGTCCAATCTTGGGGGCCAGTTCCTTCACTTCCAATTCTGATAGAGAAAGAAACTGATTCCCTTCTATGTCGTTTTCTAGGAATGCTTCAACCACCTCTTCACTGACACCATTATCTTCCAAGAAGGAAGCGAGCTCAACACTGGAAAAGCTTTCTACCATCTTGCAGATTTGTTGTGCTACAGGTATGTTCACTTCTGTGACCTTAGTCTGAGTTTTATCACTGCTACAACTTACACGTGATGCAAGATTCCTCAAATCTCCTCCCCACTCCACTCCCTTCTGGTCTGCCAACTTGTATTTTTGGTCTGCTGACTTGTACTTTTGGGTTTACCACCTGGTGGTAGAATTGTTACATCACTTTTAAGAACCTCTCAGATCAGGTTGATGAGTACAGTTATATCTAATAGTGACATGTCATGAAATCAACATACATAAAAAGGTAAAATGACAATAGTGTGGCTGGGAAGGACTCTGGTAGTGCGTGGATGAAGAGGTGTGTAGAGTTTTAAGTCATCATAAAAAATAAAAATTGAAGTGTTTTTTGGTGTAAGGATGTGTGATCGGAAGTGTGGTTCATGTTTCCATAAGTCAATATCAAAAACATCGCCTTTGAATGTGAGAATGTTTTCATTGATAACATAGATATTGCTTATAATTAACATCTCCAACTTGTCCTCAGCTACATTGTAGATGATACCAGCACCTCTCTTATAGAGGTGGGTGTTTCTCTTGACCCATTTAGTTCTGCATGTAAAGATATTATATTGCTTTAGTCATATTGTTTCTACATGTATGGAAAACTCACTCATGTGCAACTTGTATTGGTATAGTCAGCTCATCTTGAAGTAATGCAGGTACAATGTTGGTTGCTGTACAAGAATACATGTACATAATATTAGCTGTATTAATCTTTTAGTACTTTAGTAGTAGCACTTATGTACACAAATAATAGGGAATAATCTCAATCATTTAGTTACATTGATCTAAACTCTGCTTCCTAGGCTATTCTATCCTATGACACGTAGCAGCAATTATAGTTCATTCTAATGAAAACTTTGAACTTTCTGCTCTTGTTGTATGTGAGAACAAGTGGGTGGGTGAGTCGGAAGCCCAAACAAGTGCAATTTTTTTTGTGTGTGGGGAAAAATGGAAGAAAATGAGTTAGGTTTAATTTAGTGGATTATTCTAACCATGCTAGCTTTTGTTCATGCTCTCGCAGCTTGTCACCCTTCTTGTTAATATTAGACACGCTACTCCATATTGCTCCGCTAGTTGACAGTGAGTGTGAGAGGTAGTTTTTCTAAAAATCTGTTAACTTCTTGTCAGGAGAAAGTGTTTTTTGGTGTCTCTTCTGGGACATTAGTCTGCAGAGAAACGGGCAAGATATGGCCGTTAAGATCGTCAGGCACAATTGGGAATAGCAGCTGGTATGCACGCGTTATCAGACTTTTTTCATAGTTGCATCATAAGAATAGTATACCTGAATGTTCCGACAAATGAGGTGCTGGATTAGTGAGGGTCTACTGTACAGTGGAATCACTATGATGCGAAACAAACCTGATATAGACTACAATAGTTTTTAATACATTTGAGAATTTCACTATAATAAACACTTTATTGTCCAAAAACGTCCGCTATGATGAGGTGCATCGACTTGTATATGGAGATTTTTTTTATAAAGGAAGGGGGTTGCAATTTTCTAATTCAACTGTATACTAAACATTTGATTTGCTTTTGTTTTACTACCATCTTTGTATGTGACAATTTATTTAGTGTAATTGTTTGTTAGTTGAAAGAGGCATGAAGTTCTGAAAATTAAAAAAAGTGTTGCATCATACTATCATTTTAATCCATGATTATAATTCCTGATTCTGTGGTGGTGTGTGGAGGGGAGAATTTCAGCTAGGAAAACCCTAGTGCTCGCTTATATCCCTCCCATTACCCGCTTGTACGTTTCTACAGCTGTAAGTATTTTCAAAAGGAATGCACGGAAATATGACTATTTTCAGATTATTTTGCCCCACTCCTTTCATGGAATAAGAGGGATAATACTAGACCTTAAGTCCATCCCACACCACATTGTTTGATGGCCTAATCATCATAAATTATCATTTCATTGAGTATCTTTAAGTCAGTTTTGCCGTTGACCCACCCCTTTTACTGCCACTTAATTTATTTTCACTTCTACTTTTGTCATTCCTTTTCATCATCACTATTATTTCCCATGCTGTACCTGGCCCTGCTGCTGTGTCCTCCTTGGTGACTGATGATCTCATCAGGCACTGGTGTTGCTGATGTCTCATGGCCAATGAGTAAGGCAAGTTGATGAAGTTACCGATGGAAGTGACCAGTTTTTTTAAATAACTATGTTTGGCCTCATATCTCATAGTCCAGTGTCGTAGTAGTGGTCCAAATCTAAGTTGCATTGAAGGATAAATCCACTAGCAGAACATTCAAATGAACTTACTCATAAATGAGGCGTGGCATGTGGATCATGTAGTGCATTTTAGGTATCACTGATTGTCCTGGATAGAGCCTCACAAACTCATGATGATGTTCGCTGATGATGCGATTCAAATAGGCTACGTTGTCCACTGTGATATCTGGTGCAAAGAGTCTGTCTACAGCTTTCATGAGAAGCCTAAAATTTTCCCATCTGTCATCTAGCTTGGGGATCCAATCACCAACAATCAGTGGTAAAAGTCTTGCTAGTAGCCACATCTGAGCAGCTACATATGTAAGAAGTATACACTTCATGTCAATAGTAAAGTCATAATCATGATACATAGTGATTAATGTGGTTCAGTTGAAATCGTATGTTTAATATTTGTACACTAGGTGTATACTAAATGTGTATTATGTGGTGTTCTTCCTTATAACCAACCAGATTGTTTTAGGCTATGGCCAGAACTCATCAAAGTAGTGCTAGCAATTGGAGTTGGCTTGTCTTGCACTTCCATATACCCCAGCTCCATGTTGTTAAGCCGGCTATTGAAATCATCTACAAAGAATATTGAGAAAGTTGGTAAGAACAAATATTTCTTATACATGTAGTATGTATGTAGAGTTGTGATCAATTTTGTGTTGTATAAATTTACCTAGGCTAAAGAAGTGGTCCTCTTGTATGTACTCTCTAAGCATGATCTTCACTTCGTACTGAAGACATCCTTCTAATAGATCATGCATTATGTCTGGAAGGAGGCCCCCATCACAAACATGAAAATATCTGCCACAAGGTAGGAATTGTTCATACATATTACATAACCACGGTTCATTGGTTGTGGCTGTGGTTGTGGCTGTGGTTGTGGCTGTTGGTGGTATACTTGTTCTACCAACGGCCACTCAGCAGGTGGCAAAGGGTGTACAAGAAGGGTGGGAGGTGGTGGTGACATTGGTTCTACCAACACCTCTCAAGAATGAAATGGTTGTACAAGAGGGTTGGATATGATGGTGACATTTATGTTCTAGTGGTTTAGGTTTCACAGCTTCCAAGCTGATCTTAGGTAGTACAACTATAGTTGTTGTTTTTTTTTGTTGTTTTTTTTTTTGTTTTTTTGTTTTTTTTCCTTTCCATTTTCCTTCTTATGTGGCCCCTTTTGCTAGAGAAACAAACCGGTTATAATTCTAAGTTTGATTTACTGGCTTTGTGGTTTTATATATTTTACCTACCGAGTATCATTGAGACATGAGTTACTATTTATTCCGTACTCCTTGGAAGCATCTTGGCTAGTAGCTACTGCTGCACAGTGTTGAGTACAACTGTCTCTTTTACGAAGTTCAAACTGTAGCTCATCAAACTGTAAACCACAAGTTACAGAAAAATACATATTTATAGTTCACAGAATTTTGAGTAACCTTGGATTTTGCAGTGCCTTGAGTAGCCATGCAGTGCCTACACATTCTGTATGCAGTACAGCTCTCTTTAAAACCTCCTAGAGCTAGGCTTCCCAGGTTATCTGCTGACACAGCAGCCACTGTTCCACTGAAAGTTCTGGTACCCCCCTTCAGGTGGAATGAATGACCTTGTTCCTAGAAACAGTAAGACAAGTTTGACCATGTATCTTACTACGCACATCACTTACCAATTCCCTCACATCTGCTAGAAATGGTCTCATTACTTCATGCATTCCATACTTGGACAGGACTTTCTGTTTCAGAATGCTCACCAGATAGATACAATTTAACTTGGATCTAGTTCTGGGAGGCAAATTTCCAAGTGTGAAGTAGAACATGCCTGTGGTCCAAGTGAAAAGGTAGTCAAAATGCAAACATACACCACGTGTGCACACACACATAAACCATCTTATTTTTGTATACTAGTGCAAAGCATGCTATCTGACGCATATAATGATGTAATAATAATTTTAGATGACATGGGGGGGGGGGGAAATTCCAGTGTGCCGCCCCCCTACCCCCTCCCCTCTCTGTATCCCTGTTGGGGAAGACGGTTTTGTATCTGTCCTTATTTGCTAGTGCAACTGTTGTAAAAAATGGTTTAACTGCAATGATAAAAATGTTCATCTAACTAAAACAATGCCTTATAAATGTAGTAAAGTCTTATCGGTGTGTGAATAAATTATTTGGGAAGAGCAACAAGTAGCCTAGATTCGAGAGCGCAAGGTGGTTAAGGTGCATGACTTACTCGAGGAAGTCTGGTATATTCAAAAGGGAAAATTTTAAGGATTACACTCTTTATAGAGCCATACAGGATTTTAGCCACACAAATATTTATGTAACTTTCACTGTATATTTTAGCATTCAACTCCCAAGCTGAAGTGGGGAGACTCAGCTGGGGGGTTGGATATCCCCAAGAAGCCAGCCCCCCCCCCCCCTCTGTATAAAACCCCAAGTTATACAGGTGTTAGTGATTACGTGTTAAAGTCTTGCATAAAATGGATAGGATGTGACGTTCTGGTCAAGCAGTTCTCATGAAGATTTAGTGAATATACCAGATGCTGTGTTGTTGCTACATTGATACACGTATATCAAAACCACTCACTGAGCTTGTGGATCTTTGATTTTGAACCCAGTGGATTGCACACCTCTAGATCATCGTAGTAAAAGAAGATCTGCAGTGCAGTTGAATCCAATGAAAATAGTCGATGTGATGAGAACTGCTTTCCATCGCAAAAGTCACTGAGTCGATCCGAACATGAGTTTTTGTGTCCTTTCTCAATCTACCCATGTGCATTCAATGACAGTTGCAAACGTTGAACCACCATATTACTCTATAAGTTTTTATTCAAAACTACCTACTGTGTAATAGTTACCTCTGAGATCACATCATCACATTTAAGAAGGCCCGCAATAGTTTTAAGGATAGGAACATACATCATGGTATCAGTTTTCTTCACTAGTTTTCTTGTATGTCCACTTCCTTTCCATGTGTGGTATTCACCTAGTACCACACGGGTGGGCTCCTAATAGATACATTATTAATTTATACTGGTGTATATTGTTGTTGAATACAACATTACCACAAAATCCAAGTGAGTACGGATGAAATTTAATTGCCGGTGTGGAGTTGCAACTTCAGAAAATGGGTTCGCATATTGACTGCTATCTTCAAAAAGCAGGTTTATCTGACTCTGTTTGAGGCAATCTTGACTTATCCCACTTCTGAGCAACTGTTTTTCTATTTGTGCACGAAGAGCTTTGAGGTGCACCTGTGAAATGTCATAGAGCATAGTGGAGTTCATTAGGCACAATATCCCAATGTATTTGGTTGCATTGCACAGTTGTGGTGTCAGTTATGTGTGTGAGGGTAGGGAAGGGATGCACCTTTCAGCAGGCAAAGTACAGTTGTATGTATATTGTATCTTCTATATGCATTATGCTGTCCTCTACTACAGAGCTGGTAGGTCATGAATATGTGACTTCACACAACCCCAAACCACTTCTCTTATACATTCAAGCTGATGAATATGAAAAACACATTAAAATTGACCACAATGATGAAATAGTTTGAAGGACTACGCAACAACTCAAGAGGGTATCATTCAATTGCGCTCTATTTGTCGCCTACTAAGCTCTGTCTTAATCACCAAAATCCACCAGATCTGATAGCCTAGCCAGAGCCGGCTTGCTGGCCATTCCTAAGTGAGCATATTCCTGATTATTACATTGGTAGACTATATGGTAGACTACAGTATGTATACCTACATGTGTATATGTCTATGATATGCTAGCATACCACAAAAAACAAGTAAAGAAACACTACAGTGTGTGAGGGTGAAAGGATGATTTTTTTTTTGTAAACCCACCACACTTAGGTAACTAACCTGTGTAAAAGTTGTCATTCCATCAATGACAGCTTGGGTGGCCAGCTGAGATAGCTTGTGCTTTTCCTTGATGCCTAATATGGTGAGGGCTGCTGCTTCCTTTAGCTTGGATAGTGTCCCTTCAGAGTCCCCATTCCCATCACTTGCACGATACTCGTCTATTAATAACATTATTAAATGGATATTTACGTTTCTATTCCACTTTTGTATATTGTGGTGCTTAGTCCACATAATGATATATATATATAGTGTAGATTTACAGTATGTTTGTGGCTCATTTCCAGTTCCAAAAACACTTTGTTTTTGCTCTCCCATATTGTAAATGTGTTCAATTCATGCCATTATTATTGCCCACACAAGGAAATGAATACACATAGTACTACCACTTTACCTCTGTCATTAGGCATCTCATTACTATAACTAGTGGTACCCAAACCAATATTTTCTCCCTGTTCCAAATGAGGACTACTTTCATTATTGCCACCACAGAAAAGTGCAGCTCGATTAGTGACGAGAGGATCACCACCGTGCACATCATATACATGGTTTTGAAACGTTTTCATGTTGTGAAACGTTCTAGGACACCCATAAAGTCCACAAGTGATGGAAAATGTTGGTGAGTGGGCGTGGTACTCCTTGATGTGTTGTATGTAGTGCTTCAACTTCATGTTGAATGGAGCTGTATCCTGCTCTGGGCATAACGGACACACAAGTCTGGCCATTGCTCTCTATGGTACATACATAAAATGCAGTGTGCACACTAATAATTAAATGAATAGTAAAGCTATTATTTTCTAATGGTCGTGAATATCTGTGCTCTAGAGACCAGAACAACTCGGCTCTTGACCAATGGTTGCTTGCATGTTGGCTATATATCTCAAACAAGAGTAAATTTTTGAGTTTTGTGAGTTATTCTATGCACACTATGCTGGCTATATCACCCACAGCTTTGATCAATACTCTGGTCACTTGTAGTAGCTAGGTTATTCAATTTTTCTACTTATTCTACACATTACACATGACTTGGAGCACTTACAGTAGCCATACTCTGTGATAATTCTCTGACCAGTTAGAGGATATCTTCTTCCTTCCAAATGTAATAGCAAACAGTGCTCTTATAAAATAGCCAGTGTGACCTTGTACACTCAGCACCTGACACTTCTGACTGCCTGACTGTGCTTGGTCTCTCATGTGTGTGGTCACCAATACCTGAATGTGGTTGTGGTCAGGAGCTAAAAGTACATCCCAGGTTGTAGGGATTGCCAAGTGTACATGTCCATGGATGCATGTGTTCCTATTAGTTGGTACATTTCCATACACGCATCTGTTCTTATTATCTGGTACATGTCCATAGACGCATGTGTTCTTATTATCTGGTACATGTCCATAGACGCATCTGTTCTTATTATCTGGTACATGTCCATAGACGCATGTGTTCTTATTATCTGGTACATGCCCATGGATGCATGTGTTCTTATTATCTGGTACATGCCCATGGATGCATGTGTTCTTATTATCTGGTACATGCCCATAGACGCATGTGTTCTTATTATCTGGTACATGTCCATGGGTGCATGTGTTCCTATTAGTTGGTACCTTTCCATAGACGCATCTGTTCTTATTATCTGGTACATGCCCATGGATGCATGTGTTCCTATTAGTTGGTACATGTCCATAGACGCATGTGTTCTTATTATCTGGTACATGCCCATGGATGCATGTGTTCTTATTATCTGGTACATGTCCATAGACGCATGTATTCTTATCAGCTGGTACATGTCCATGGATGCATGTGTTCCTATTATCTGGTACATGTCCATAGACGCATGTGTTCTTATTATCTGGTACATGTCCATAGACGCATGTGTTCTTATTATCTGGTACATGCCCATGGATGCATGTGTTCTTATTATCTGCTACATGTCCATAGACGCATGTGTTCTTATTATCTGGTACATGTCCATAGACGCATGTGTTCTTATTATCTGGTACATGTCCATAGACGCATGTGTTCTTATTATCTGGTACATGTCCATGGATGCATGTGTTCCTATCCATAGACGCATCTGTTCTTATTATCTGGTACATGTCCATGGATGCATCTGTTCTTATTATCTGGTACATGCCCATGGATGCATCTGTTCTTATTATCTGGTACATGTCCATAGGCGCATGTGTTCTTATTATCTGGTACATGTCCATAGACGCATGTGTTCTTATTATCTGGTACATGTCCATAGACGCATGTGTTCTTATTATCTGGTACATGTCCAATAGACGCATGTGTTCTTATTATCTGGTATGTCCATAGACGCATCTGTTCTTATTATCTGGTACATGTCCATAGACGCATGTGTTCTTATTATCTGGTACATGCCCATAGACGCATGTGTTCTTATTATCTGGTACATGTCCATGGATGCATGTGTTCCTATTAGTTGGTACATGTCCATAGACGCATGTGTTCTTATTATCTGGTACATGCCCATGGATGCATGTGTTCTTATTATCTGCTACATGTCCATAGACGCATGTGTTCTTATTATCTGGTACATGTCCATAGACGCATGTGTTCTTATTATCTGGTACATGTCCATAGACGCATGTGTTCTTATTATCTGGTACATGTCCATAGACGCATGTGTTCTTATTATCTGGTACATGTCCATAGACGCATGTGTTCTTATTATCTGGTACATGTCCATGGATGCATGTGTTCCTATTAGTTGGTACATGTCCATAGACGCAT
>WLWD01006212.1_pt1 | contig 54242 bp, 31 predicted proteins | sample 6712731 | NCBI WGS metagenome assembly WLWD01 (sample SAMN12718690, study PRJNA576275) | sponge metagenome | isolation source: marine sponge | host: Mycale hentscheli | place: New Zealand: South Island, Marlborough, Capsize Point | collected 2014-11-01 | reverse complement strand
GTTTTTCCGTGACTTCATCATCCTGTATGTCTGTTTCCAATGAAGTCATGGCCATCATATCACACCTGGGATGCAACAGAGCCTGCCTGGACACACACACCAGACTGCAAATTAACATCACAATGCTGGATACTTCATTTGCCATTGTTGAGAAAGATTTTCTTTGAGGATTCACTATGATGTCTGTGATGTAAGTGACTTTTTAAATGGACCATCAGATTTAGTGTTACTACAAATTTTAATTCCTTGTAGTAACATCTTCTATTGAAAAAATAGACAGTGAGAAATATCGTTACTAAAGAGTATGTTAATACTACATAAACAAATTGTACTACTACGGAACAGAGTGAAGATTGATCTTGTAGAATGCCAGATGATAAATATTACTTGTAATTCGCATATAGTAGTAATAGTAATAGTAGTAGTAGTTGTTGTTGTTGTTTTCCTAATTGATCTTAGGTATTTGACTAACTTGCATGTATGTATGCTCGTTTTCTCAGGCACTTTAGCTATAGGGAAAATTAAGTATGGCTGTGTGTGTAGTAATATAATCTTAGCCTCCTCATTCAAATAATATAATATGCCACATTAATCAGCCTAGCAAACACTCAAAGTTTACTTTGTCATTCAGCAATTTAAAGCTATTTGGAATAGTAGTCATGGTATGAAGAGTCAGAAGACAGGAAAGGAATAACAGGTGAGGGAGATGAGACCCTACAGAATTCTAAATTTGCTTTAGAATTTATGTTTGTGAGTAACACTAACTTGAGTATATCAAATACTTGACTTCAGCCTCCTTTGGTTTTGTTTGGAAAGCTAAAAGACAAAAGGAATATAAGCCTTAGCTACTGAGCACTTCTCAACTATTGGCTATTCATCTGCTGTAAAATGCAGCTGCAGTATTGGGTATGCAAGTGAGTTACAGTAGTCAGGGTGAACTATAAAGAAAAGAAAAAAACATAATGTAGAGTGATAGAGTTGATTAACATTCATCATTACTATTGTTTTGGTGCTTTTGTCCAAGACTTGGCGTTACCCAACCCCACTTATAAGCTATTCACTCAATTGAAACTTTGCTAGCTATTTGAATATGAATTGGAGTATGGTGACTAAAATCTATTTTCATAAAACTAATGAAATTGAGATTATTGGAGTTAGAGGTGTGGCAAGCAAATGTGGACTACTGACCTCTTCAGCATCACTGCCATCAAGCATTCTGTCTTTGTCCATGTCATAATTACCAACCCAACTGTAGATTATTTCCATTATTGCATTTATTTGGTCTCTTCCAATCCTTTTTTTTTTTTTCCCTTCATACTATACAATGGAACCTCTCTGAACAGACTTGCTGCTATGTGGATAGCCTTCAACTAGCAGGCAATACTGAGGCATGGATTGATTTCCCTTATCCTATCAAGCTTTTAACACTCATTTTGGCATTCATTTGTAATAGATTTTATTATTGACAAATTGATACAAATGAGGTGGATGGGTGGGGCAGGGGTGGGGCAGGGAAGATAGAACATCAGGACTGTCTGCAGTTCACAGTTGGAGTGTCCATTTTCGAGGTCAGTTGCATAGTTTCTACCACTTCCTTCATTTTATCTGCAGGTCCATGGAGTCTGGTGCTTTAGCCAGCCCCTGGATACTGCCATAACTTGTAAAAATCTGTTATTGAAGAACTGGGAATGGCAGGCACCAGTGATGGGGCTCAGCTTAACTAATTATATATAACCTCTTTTTTTTTTTTCTTTCCCCCCCCCCCCCCCCCCCCCCTCCCTTTCCTGAATGCTCACATTATCAACCAATAAAAACTTCAACTATAAACTATCAAAGTATTTAGGTGCAGCTGAAGATATTTCTCCCACTCAGACCAGTTGTGTAATGTGAAAGGCATGCAAATGACCTCCCTCATTGGTCAACTTTTGGGAAATGTTCCAGTTAATTCAGTCATCCTCAGCTATTGCGGAATGTGTTTGCTTTTTATCTCCATTTTTATCATACAGTTTTACTTAGACAATGAGGCCTTCAAAATATTACATTAAATCTTCCAGAAAGATTCAATCCAATGGTAATGACTGGTGAGAACTGGCCCAACCCCCCACTTCATGACACCTCAAGTTTTACAGCTTGCCTCAATGGTGTCCATTGTTAGAGGTTTCACTGTATGTCACCATTACAATATTAGTATGTGAGAGAAGTCCCTCACCCTCAATAAACTCCTCTCACAGGGAGTTGAGAGCTGATTAATCATAACTTAATTACTTAATTGGTGGAGTGGCCTTGATTGGTGTTCTCTTGCTGTTTTCATGTAATAACAGTGTTTGGCTCTTAGTGACACACACCATTTTTGTGCTGCTTGTGATTTCTATGTCATGCACATCATGATATACTGGGCACATGCAGAGTTTGCTATATTATGGCTTTGCACATGTCCAGAGAGTTACATATAGTCTGCACTCATTGGTTCTGTTAATAAGTTAACCTCAAACAACCTGGTGCTATCTAACTGTGCCTTAAGAGGCGTGCGCCTGTTTGTTGCCTCCACTGTTAGTTGGCGGAAGACCACCCATTCCAGTCACATAGTAATTTACAACTAAACAGGAGATTCAGCTGTATATATATTTTCTGGAGAGCACTTTGGAGATATTTTTCTAACAGGACATCTGGAGGACCAGCCAGAGTCAAAGCAAAAAGAAAAAAAGAAAAAAAAGACATCTAGCTATATGTAGTAAAATTAGGTTGTATTACTCCTCATAGCTAAGGAATGTTGTTTATTTCAAACCTGCCCTAAAATTTTGCTCGCTGCAGCCCGGAGCATGACGCGGGTGAAAATGTTTGACGGGAGGTAAAAACAACTAGTGATTTGCCTGAGCACAATTAGCAAGCGAGCCTGTCCAGTTAGGTTACATAAAACTACAGTATTGTTATACGAATTTTACCTGAAGTAGCTTCTATTTACTATCAAACAAATACGAATTACTTTTTTACCTCGATTTTCATGAGTCTTAGTCGCTGCACGGAGATTAGGTAAAGGTTCTGGCTGCGAGGACTTAGTAGTCCAGTCATTTTAAGGTTGGACCCGAAACTAATTGCAAGAAAAAGCTTCTCAGCAGTTTTCCATGTTAAAAAATGTATACTGAAAGTCCCAAGGAATCCAATTAGGGGAACACCCTGAAATTAACAAATATTGTAGTCAATATTTGCATTACAAAATTTTCAATTGTTTACCAAAAAAAAAAAAAAAAGATCTATGTTTGCACACTTTGATTCAGACAATTCCTGCACATTTTGTTGTTTATGTCCTTGCTCCAGATGTCACAGTCACTAGATTAATGTATCACTCCCTGGAGCAGCCCCACCCCTCAACTACAGGCTAGCTCTGTGGACTGATTTAGCTGTAGGTGCTAATGGACCACCTATTCACTAATTAGTGTACCTTCACTGCATTCATACAAACAATTATTCTATTCTAACATTACCTTTCTCATGCCTGCCCTTATCTTATACAATCCCCATTCCATTCCACTCACATATATACTTGTAACACTCTCATTCTATTCAGTTCTTTAACTCCCTCATTTTTTCCTTTACTATTTTGTACTTTCCTTTTCTTATCTGTTATACTTAGCTTGTCCATACTTTTTATAGTTCTTGCTTGCTTTTGTGTATCATTTATTTTGTTTTGTTTTATGTTCTGTAATTGTTCTTTGTTCTCTAGTTCTGTATCATTTTGTTTGAATTTGAGACTGAGTACTGATAGGGATCTTGAGCATACTGGGAATAGTGGATAGGCCTTAGTCAGTGTGTTTAAGTCTGGAGATATTTTGTCTTTTTCCCTTAGTTTTAGTTAGTAGTCTTTGCGTGATAGTTTGGCTGAGTTTTTATAGCTTTACCCAATTGTCGTGTGCTACTACATAATTGGTCCTTCGAGCCGGATCTGTGCTTGACTCTATCTTGCCAGATTCCAACAGCAAACAACAGTCACTTCTAGCTCTCTAGCTAATTCTCAGCTTCTAGTTAGCAAGGCAACTGTTCCTAGTTTGAGTTTGATTATTTGTAGTTTTCTATCATTGTCTAATTGTGCCATGGACAAAGAAGAAGTACCTTCTCTCAAAAACTTGCGAAGCAACCGAAAGCAGATGGAGAAAACCACCAAAAGCTTGGGAAGACAGTTGAAGACACTCCTTAAGCGGGACATCAACAAAGTCGATACTGGCAAGCTTCAACAGCTAAAAACTTCTATTGATGAAGTGGCCGACAACATTCAGAGAGAGAGAACAATTATGACAACTTACTATGATGAAGAACCTAGCATTGCTGATGATGATAAAGCCTATGATGATATCTACGATCTGACTTTGGAAATTGTTGAAAATACCAATGAACTAATTTCAAAGAATCTCTTTTACAAGCTGGCAACTGAAGTGGATGGTGATGTACATGCCCTTGAAGTCTCTATGGAGGCAGACTCAGAAGCTACTCATTCAGAGGACATTGCTAGTCTCAGTGGCAAGATCGACAAGCTTTCAGTCTACAGTTGCCATGTTACTGAGTTGGAAGATGTTCGCAAAGCATTTCGAACTCGTTATTTAAAGATGAAACGGGAAATGGAGTCTCGTGTACGCTCCAAAGCTGTTCCTCTAGCCTCATTACCCAGCTCTGATAGTGACACTCACTCATCTATCTCTTCACCTGCTACGCCTAGGTCTGGTGGGAACATTCGGTTACCAAAGATTGAGCTACCTACCTTTGATGGCAAACAAATACATTGGCCAGTCTTCTGGGAGCGCTTCTCAACAGCTGTGGATAAGAATCCAGATCTGAACGACGAAGAAAAACTATCTTACTTACGTTCTTCTATGAAGAGCAAACTAGCTCAAGACATTGTGTCCCCTCCTACTGGTGATACTCATACATATAGCACTCTGCTCCAATTGCTAAAAGATGCCTTTGATGACAAGAGGGAGATACACCGTAAACACATCAAGGCTTTGAGTGACACCAAAGGCTATCGACACAACTATGACGATCTCATGAAGCTCAGTGCACACTGGGAGAAACATGTTACTGGACTAAAAGCTACCGGGCAATATGCAGCAGATTGCATTCTTACTTCAATGGCAGTTCTCTGTATGCCAGACAAGACTTACGCTGAATGGTCCAAGTACACGGCAGATTATGAAGACATCCCTCCTGTACCAGTATTTCAGAAATTCCTGAAGGAACAAGTCAAGTCTCTGAGAAAGAGTGACAGTGATCCAAGTTCTCACGATGACAATCCATTCGCAACCTCTGCATTTCCTCCGAAGAAGAAGCCTTTCAGAGCAGCCTTCAACCTTGTAGAGAAGTCATCTCAGTGTGATCTTTGTAATAGTAATCCTCATCCTTTGTATCATTGTGTTGTTTTTAAGAATGCAGGTGCTGAGGAGCGGTTTGAAATGGCTAAGCGTCTCCGGAAATGTACCAATTGCCTTTCTGCTGAACATCGCACCAAGGACTGTCCCTCCAGCAATAGATGTAGTCGATGTGACTGCAAGCATCACTCTATGCTCCATAAGGATAAGAGCCCAGTACACCAAAGCAAACCCGCTGCCACTGATCCTGTTCCACAGCACGAGTCTCCCCCATTGCAGAATGAACCTAAACCTCAGCAGTCTACCTCTGTCCAAATGGCTCTAGCTACCATGGAGGAAGACGACCTGCCCACTCTGCAAATGACTGCCCAAGTGATTGTGCGAGCAGATAATGGGAATCGAATGAAGATACGTGTCCTGATTGATACTGGAGCTACTTCATCCTTGCTAGCCACAAGAGTTGCCACTCGACTGGGTTTGCCAAAGACAAAGACAACCACTATACTGAAAGGAGCACAAGGATGTCCACTGAAACCAAGTCGTATGAAGACATCCTTTGAGGTGGAGAACAAGTATCAACCGTCCAATCCTATCAGTGTGAAAGCATATCTCGTGGACAAGGTGTCAGATGAGTTACCTATTAGTCCAGTGTTGGGTGCAAACAAGTGGGAATTCATAAAAGGTTTAGACTTAGCTGATCCTTTATTTGACAAGCCAGGGAAAATAGATGCTATTTTTGGCTCTAATGTTCTTAAGAGAATTATTCTTCCTAGTACAGTTGCAGGTGGCGACAAAGAACCTATGGCCTTCCAAACAGTCTTTGGCTGGGCTATCACTGGTGAATGTGAAGGAGCTCAGTCCAACAATTCCATTCACCTTCATGTGACCTGTGAACCTGAGGAAGACTTGGACCAGCTCTTGAAGAAGTTCGGGGAGGTGGAACAAGTGCCAACTTCCTTGGATAGCTCTCTCAATGCTGAAGAAAAGCAAGCAGTGGAGACTTTCCGTGACTCAGTACACCAACAGCCAGATGGCCGATATGAAGTTGCTCTACCCCGCAAGATCCAATCTCACAAGTTAGGCGAATCTCGAGACACAGCATGCCGAAGGTTATACTCTATGGAGAAATCACTAACCAAACGGGGGGACTGGCCAGTTTTCCGAGATGCAGTGCTGGACTATCTTCATCAAGACCATGCAGAGAGAATTACTTCTGAAGTAGTGAGTGTGGGTGAGAAACAGTGTTATTATTTGCCCATGCATGCTGTAACCAAGCAGAGCTCTACCACAACCAAAGTACGCATAGTCTTTGATGCTTCAGCAAAGACAACTAATGGTAAATCTCTCAATAACATTCTATCTTCAGGGCCTAATGTATACAGCCATATTGTGCAACAAATACTTTGCTTTCGCATACATCGTGTTGCTATGACTGCAGATATATCCCAGATGTTTAGGCAAATCCTAATTGCTGAGAAAGATAGAGATTTACATCGATTTGTTTTCCGTTCCTCACCTGATGAACCTGTAAGTGACTACAGAATGAAACGTTTGACTTTTGGGGTCACTAGCTCACCTTACCTTGCTACCGAAACATTACGACAAGTAGCTAAAGATCATTACTCTGAGTTTCCGACAGCAGCTGAAATAGTAATGACTGACTTTTATGTCGATGATTTGCTTTCTGGTACCGACACAGTAGAATCAGCATTACAACTACGTCCTCAACTTAATAAACTGCTGGAAAAAGGGAGATTTTTGCTTAGGAAGTGGAGATCTAATTCTCAAAAACTTCTTGAGTCTATTCCTGATGAGTTGAAAGAAAAGGAGCCTGTAATGGAGTTTGTGTCCCATGATGACTGTCCCAAAACATTAGGGCTACACTGGAACACACTGAAAGATGACATGTATGTTTCTATTCCAAAGATTGAGTACCATGGTAAACTAACCAAGAGACAACTAGTCTCCAATATAGCTAAGGTCTATGATGTCATGGGGTGGCTTTCACCTGTAATTCTGTTTGCTAAATCATTACTTCAGCAGGTGTGGGAGTCCAGAGTTGATTGGGATGATTCTGTACCTGGCGATATCTTAGCCGATTGGTCGAGATGGGTTTCTGAACTTCCTGTCCTGTCTCATCGATGTATTCCACGTTGTTATGCTGACCCCAGCAAGGAGATCAGCTCCAGACAAATCCATGGCTTTTCTGATGCCTCTGAGAAGGGATTTGGAGCTGTTGTGTACCTTCGAACCTTCTACTTTGACTCAAGTGTCACAGTATCTCTGGTAATCTCTAAAACTAGAGTAGCTCCTATTAAGAGGCTTACTATACCCAAGTTAGAGTTAGCAGGTGCTTTGCTCTTAGCTGAATTAATGGAAACTGTGAGAGTAGCATTGAAACTGGTTATTTCTCAGATATATGCTTGGTCAGATTCTCAAATAGTCTTGGCGTGGTTAGATGGAAATCCCAGAAAACTTCCCACCTATGTAGCCAATAGAGTGTCTCAAATCCTTGATCTTATGCCAGCTTCCACATGGAGATATGTTCCCAGTAGTCAAAACCCAGCAGACTGTGCCTCTAGGGGTGTGTTACCCTCTGCATTACTCGAGCATGACTTATGGTGGGATGGTCCAGCTTGGTTGCTGAATGAACCCTCTACATGGCCTGTCATTCCAAAGACTCATAGTCAACAGGAAACTGCGCCAGAAATACACATCCTAACAGTTCAAGTCGAGAAATTCGATCTTGTATCTCGGTATTCTAGTTTCACTCAATTAAAACGTATCATTGCCTTCATCTATCGCTTCTACAGAGCTTGTCAGAAAAAGAACAGAACGTGGTCAGATCATTCATTATCACCTCTTGAACTTAACCACTCACTCAATGTTATTGTTTATCTATCCCAATGTGTGTTTTTTCCCAGTGAAGTGTTGTGCTTGCAGGCAGAAAAGGAGCTACCTACAGGGAGCAACCTGAGATGTCTCAATCCCTTCTTGGACTCTAACAAGCTCATGCGAGTAGGAGGAAGACTTCGCCATTCACGTCTCGGATACAATCATCGGCATCCTTTCATTCTACATGGCAAGGATCACCTCTCACACCTGATTCTGCGTGAGATACATGAAACACACCTTCATGCTGGTCCACAGCAAATGATTGCAGTAGCAAGTAGAGACTTTCACATTCTGTCCTGCAAAAGAGTGGCCAAGACTATCTATCGTGGATGTGTGACGTGCCAGAAACAAAGGGCCACAACTTATCACCAGCTCATGGGTCAGCTGCCAGCTGCTCGAGTTACTCCTGGACCTCTTTTCATTGACACAGGTGTTGATTATGCTGGGCCAGTTACTTTGAAGCTGGGACATGTCAGGAAGCCGGCGTATGTGAAGGCTTACATTTGTATTTTTGTCAGTTTCACAGTGAAAGCAGTGCATTTGGAGTTAGTGACAGACTTGACAGCTAATGCCTTTATTGCAGCTCTTCGCAGATTTATTGCTAGACGTGGTCAACCTAGAATGATACATTCGGACCACGGGTCAAATTTTGTTCGAGCCAACCGAGACCTTCGTGAGCTGACATATGCCCTCAATAAACGTGACATATCTGATGCCATCGTCAAGTTTTGCTCCAACAATGGAGTGCAGTGGACCTTTATTCCAGAACGTTCTCCAAATTTCGGCGGCCTTTGGGAGTCAACAGTGAAATCTACTAAGAAACACCTCTCAGCTACTACCAAGGGATATTCACTAACATATGAAGAATATTCCACAGTTCTGGCACAAGTCGAAGCTGTGTTGAACAGCCGTCCTTTGATACCAGCTGACAGTCAAGACTTAACAGGATTGGAACCTCTCACCCCTGGACACTTTTTGATTGGACAACCAATTACGGCCTTGTCTGATAAAGACTTCACAAACACGGAACGCAAGTTGAACAGAAGATGGAACCTTGTACAGTCAATAACCCAAGAGTTTTGGAAGAGATGGTCTCAAGAATATCTGAACATTATCAATCGCTATCAGAAGTGGGTCAAGCCTCGCAGAAATATCAAGATAGGAGATGTTGTTCTTGTAAAAGACCAGACTGTATTCCAGTGTAAATGGCCACTAGGACGAGTCACTCAAGTCTACCCGGGACAAGATGGCTTTGTTCGAGTAGTAGATGTCCGGACCGACAAGGGAACGTACCGAAGACCAGTTTCGAAACTGTCACTGCTCCTATGTGAAACAGAAGCCACTCCTACAGAGATGCCTTCGGGAGGGAATATGGAGCAGCCCCACCCCTCAACTACAGGCTAGCTCTGTGGACTGATTTAGCTGTAGGTGCTAATGGACCACCTATTCACTAATTAGCGTACCTTCACTGCATTCACACAAACAATTATTCTATTCTAACATTACCTTTCTCATGCACCTGCCCTATCTTATACAATCCCCATTCCATTCCACTCACATATATACTTGTAACACTCTCATTCTATTCAGTTCTTTAACTCCCTCATTTTTTCCTTTACTATTTTGTACTTTCCTTTTCTTATCTGTTATACTTAGCTTGTCCATACTTTTTATAGTTCTTGCTTGCTTTTGTGTATCATTCATTTTGTTTTGTTTTATGTTCTGTAATTGTACTTTGTTCTCTAGTTCTGTATCATTTTGTTTGAATTTGAGACTGAGTACTGATAGGGATCTTGAGCATACTGGGAATAGTGGATAGGCCTTAGTCAGTGTGTTTAAGTCTGGAGATATTTTGTCTTTTTCCCTTAGTTTTAGTTAGTAGTCTTTGCGTGATAGTTTGGCTGAGTTTTTATAGCTTTACCCAATTGTCGTGTGCTACTACAAAGTCCTAAGAACTTTGCCAGTCATCATTCATAATAAAAACTTTCACAAGCCACAACTACATCTGAAGCCTTTGAAAGTCAAAGGAATTTTATGAAGAGTATACACAAAATATTGACAGCCATAAAGTCACAAACTGGTCGTAATCTCAGCAACAGCCTATCCAAGAATGCCTTCTACATATTGGGAAGATAGTGATGCTACAAAGTATTGACATGAAAGTTATTGCTGTCCATTCTATCTTGCCTTGTTTGTTTCTTTATGATAATTTAACATAGCTATAGTCTGGGGGGGGGGGTGCAGTTACAGGACGCTGGTGGCCAAAACCAAAAAGGTCAGTCTTGAGCTCATTTCACACATACAACAATAATGAAATACTACAGTATATTACTGAACATGAAACAAGCAATACAATAACACCAAATTCTCCAGAATAGATTGAGTCAGAAGTCTGTCAAGCAGTACTTTTATGATCACATCACTCCGCAAATTAAATAATATTCTGTCATCAAGTATTGAAATTGAATACTGGCATGCAGGTCATTAAGATTGCTGCACCACTGATGCTTATACTATATATCATTTGGGATGACAAAAGCACTTTCTGAAACTGAGAGACAATCACCTTGTGGAACAGTGACAATGTCGGGTACTGGCTCAGAATCTCATCATTTCAGAGGTGCTAGACAGGATCATTAATGAGAAGAATTTCTGTTGGTCTGTTAAGAGTGAGTCTCACTCACACTCAGTGAGAATATGGGCATAGCAATAACTGTAAAAGATATCCTAAGATATGTACACATATAATAATAATTATAGTACAAGTCTGTGTACATTATGAGGAGATATTTCACAAGCACACATAAGTATATGTTTTCACAAGCCTTTGGCTCGTGAAAATACCTATGCATGTTCATGAAACGTCACCCCCATATTGTTCATAGAGTTGTTTTACTGTGCACCAGCACAGCAGGGTAAAGCGATCACATTCATTCTAATTGTCCGAATATGTGTGTATAGGTATGTGAACAAATTTTTTTTGGCAAACTCAATTTTTACAAATCTAACTTACTTCCCCCACACATATTCTTGAAAATAAATACCACTGCTACATTCCAACTCGGTGTTCACTCGGTTGGCTACTCATACTCCTGGTTGTTGTTGTTGTTTTTTTAAGTGAATTTGGCAATATTTACAAAATTAACTTGCCATGCGCAGCAAGTCACGCCTATAGAGAACAATTTTTACCTAGATTTTTAGGTCCTGCTCAAACTCAAGCTTGGTTCAGAACAGTTAGCTTGACTTACTTGGACCTAAACACTATCGCGTGGGTACCCGAGCTCTAGTGATATATCGGATATTTCTCCAAAAAGGTAAACGCTCAGAGGTGACAACATCATACTTCTAAAAATTCCATTGTCCAGACTACATACGGGCATGTTGGTGTGCTCAATATGGGAAAATATTGTGCTTGTGTGATGCAGAAATACTCAAGGAAAATATTCAATGTATAATAATATATTAATGAAAGACCCTTTGCAACTACGTACAAAGTCTGCATTGCACTTGCTGAAGTTTTCTTTCTTTAAGTGTAGATTAATTAATAATTTGAAGTTGTTGGCACCTCATGGTACTGCAGTGTTGGGTTTATTTTACCCACTTTATTTAGTTGGGTGTTGATGAACCTGAAATGTTTAAAGAAGCAACTTAATTTTTGTAATTTGTAATTCTTCTTTCTCCTCCCACCACCTATGCACTGTTTCTGCATATGAAGCTGGGTGGGGTGAAGAAATAACAGTTGTGTAAGTGGGGACATTGGAGGAAGGGGAAGTAGAGCAGAAGGTTTCCATGGGGAACCTCCACTACGCAGCCCTGAATTTGGATCGTTTGTAATGGATTCTTATGAAGGCATTTTACTAGAACAGAAATACTAATTTACTGTTGAAAGTGCTCATCTGAATTGTCAAAAGAAACTTGCATTTACTGGTAATTACCACCGTTGAGAAAAGTACTTTGCTATATCTGCTCTGACGTTAAAACTATAAGTTAAAATTGAAGTTGCTGCTGTTATTAGTGTATATTTAGAACTAATTGGGAGTCATAAAATTAGATATGTGTGTCATGTTTGGCTAGAATTCGAGATCTTTTACTTCCTCTTACTTGAAAACAAAGCTGAAAGTAAAATAAACAATCATGGTAGCTAGCTAGAAAAAAATCATTCTAAATAACAATTTGTCAGCGGAACAGCAAGTATTGAATCACTGTGAGTCGGCACCACAAGAACTTCACATCATATCTCTACAAAAACAGTTAAATCCCTGCACATCCATATGTAGTGAAATATTCTGTTCAAATTCTAACCACAATGGCTCTAACACCACAATTAAAACAAATATGGTACAAATTTTAAATGGTGCCAAACTCCTATAATAATTGTGATCATTATATACATGCATACATACATACATACAAACATAACATAATATATGCATACATACATACATACATACATACATACTTAAATACAATTACATTTATACAAGACAAATCACACTATCTCATATATCTTATACAGAGTGTCATTGAACACACTATATGTCTATAACCACTCCTACATAATATTCACGTTACCACCTCAGGCAGGTAATTAAATTGGCCCCCAGTATTTCCAAGTATTTATGGCAACAGAGTTCTAGTCACTTACTCTCATTGCCCAGCGCCAGGTAACAGCCATATGAGTAATATCGTGCACGAGCACAGAGACCTCCGAGCCCACCATGTAGCCAAGGGCACTAAACATAAGTGGGAGAAAAGTCACATGATCAAAGTGAACTTCTACAAGAAAACAAATTTCATCGTTGTCAAGAGTGCAAACAAAAAGTGTGCCAACAAGTGGTATTAAGAGAGACATAAACATTTGTTCACCCTGGCAGCAAATTAATAAGGTCAAGTAGAGATGCAGTGGGTACAGACGATGCAGTGGGCAAGGATGATGCAGAGGGTAGAGTTGATGCAGTAGGTACAGAACAAGTATGAACAAAGAGTAAACGAATAAAAAAGGAACCAATTTATATCTCTTTCAAGCAGAGTCAAGATTTCTTGGTGACGAGTCTACGTGTAAATCATTGAATTACACTATAAAAATGGTACAAGCAACACAACACACATTGTCACTGTATTTTTAGTCTTTAAAGTGTCGAAAAGTGAGTGCCAATAATAACAATACTAGGTGTGGTCTGCAAGCATGTAATCACACGTGCACCGCTGCACTTAGCTATCTTGTTATGACTGAAATTGCTGTGTTCACTGACGGAGTACAAAATGGGATTTCAGTGATGTAAAGAGTTTAGACTTAAAGTGCTGAATACATCCATATATGAAGGAAACTGGCAGTGTTGAGGTCTTTTATTAAAATGCATTTCCAATAGTCAGTCTTTGCTTCAGAGAAGACTTCTTGTAGCTAGTAAGTCTGCTCTGAAGAAGGATGGATACGTGTGATGAGCTTGTGTTGATATATTTCACTTACCAATACCTTCTTGGTTGCATAATATAACGGAATCATGTGTAGCCCTCATAATTACCAGTCAATAACCATTCTATGGGGAAATCACAATCTTAGCAATATTTCCGGCTGAATTGGTTACTGACATAGCAATAAACACTTGGGAGTCATCTACTTAGTGAGTTTAATGGTATTCATAGCTAACATCAAAGGCTGTGGTTGTGCTCTACATGTAGGCCACTATAAGACAACCACTTCACACGAACATATGCCCGCAGAACACTTTGAGGATGAAAAAAAAAAAAAAAGAAAAAAAAAAGCACAGCTAAGTTGTCTCATGCAAGAGGTGAGGGTAATGGATGGTATATAATTAGACTGAGAAAATTTGTTAATACATAATTACAAAACACGGGCTAACAAGCTTCCACATTCACACTAAACGCAGTCCTAATGGAACTTGTTGTAGTAGAGAACCCCAGCAGTATAGGGATTGCTACTTTAGAATACACACACAACAAAATATTGATTGCACACTTTTTAAGACTAGTGCACCATCTTACCTTCCCACTGGCATTGCGATGTAAAAAATAGCAAGCATACGAAGTCTTTTGTCTGCTGGAAAAAGATCTGCTATCATAGTGGGCGCTATGGTAGCATAACTGGCTTCACCAACTCCAACTACCAGTCGTGTAGCAAGCAACATCCAATAATTCTAATAAAAAAAATAAAAGGAAATGAAAGATAGCAGCAGGGAACAATTAGAAGAATGTATAGGGACAAAAGAACCAATTCTACTCAATGATCAATGTCTAACTTGATTAATTAAAGCCACTACTGACCAGATAAGTGGTATTTAGTATAAACAACATATTATTTGAGCACCTGATAATCTACATTCATGGCATAATATTTCCACATTTAATCAACAATTCACATCTATTGTCACAACTTTAGTTAACCCAGGAGGCTCTCTGTGAGCTCTAACAGATCTAGGAGAGTTTGACACAAAACCAAACTTGACTACTACGCACACCACCACTTTGAAAATTAATTCCATTTTACCAGGGAAATGGTTGACCTAGGGCAAAGTGCAACTAAAGCAAACCCAGCACTTTGGTTTCTGAAGGATATGCCCAATTTGAGTGGGTGTCATGAAAGTGAGCTTTGTACTATACTATAATTCAATAAGTTCTATCTTGTAGCAGGCTGCTGCAGTCCTCAGACTACACTTACACGGAAGTGACAATAAACTCAGTAAGCCCAACACTTACGATCCTAATTAAAGTGCATGTACCACTTCCTGTAGGACATTTAAAATATGCTGAAAATGTCCGGTTTCACCAGACTAACTGATTACTACTTAGTGTGGCCAACCTCACAGTGCACTTTACCATACAATTGGCTATTCAAATATGAGGGAACTGCATATATGTGTCACACCAACTTATTGAGTTCATTCCTCCAACCACAGCCGATGAAACTCAGTCACACAATCTGTGAAGCATGTACACAAATATATGTGCACTCTCATTCATTGCCAATAGACTAGGTCATTGAAGAGTAGATACAATGAAAAAGGTTCATAAGCCGAACGTTGCTTTGGGTTGTAGTCAAGTATTGTATACACAGTGCATATTTCACACCAGTATACAAATGAACCTTGTCATTAGGAACCATGAAGTCTGCCAAATTAAATTAAAGCAAGTAGGTTCACAATTATTGTCACAAATGTTTACAGGCAATCAAAACAAACACAATCTCTCGACCCTGCTGTACTTGTGCAAACATTTAATAATAATAACAATAACTAATAAATGCATTTAACTTGTCTAGGAATTGCTGTAACGCATGTATGTATGTGTACATTAAAAACAAAACAAAAGCAAAACAACCTCTTTCTCAGCCATACACTCACCACAGAGAAAGATCCTACCAGAGTGAAAGCTGACCATAGTAGTATCCCTACGGTGATGATATACTTTCTTCTGTACCGGTCTCCAAGGTAACCAAACACAGGAGAGAGTATCATGTAGCTTCCAATGAAGGCTGTCTGAAGCAGCCCTCCCTCAGTGTCATCTACTCCTTCTGGATTGCCTCGCAATACAAATCCATTTCTGTCCTTATCCTCCAAGTTGTTTAAGATGCCTACATTAGTAAATTAATAAAAACAAGACATAAACCAATAGGAGTTACTGAGGTAAATATACAGTAAACCTGTAGAGCGTTCAGATAGTTATTAGCTTCCAGTCAGTAATCAGAAAATAGTGTAACCTCACCAGATTGACCAGTAAAAGTATTTCATAGAGACCTATTGTTTTTCAGAGTAAAATACTAATTGTAAACTAATTTTAATATTGTAACGTTTCATGTGATATTCATTATTCTACTACGAGACATTATTACATTAAAATTATTTTGCAACATAAGTACTATAACTTGCTGACATGGCATGATAAAAGGACAACAAGCAAGGTTCACTCAACCGGTTGGTATAATCATTTAGTCAATGTCACAGTGACTATAGAATGCTATATTAATAATTAAGTAGTGTTTGTTATGATTATTTTTTAAAGTAGACTTCAATTTTACCCACAGCGTAAGGATTAGCTAACCAGTACAGATGTCAATTACATAATGTGATGTTATCTGCATTAGAAACATACTCCAAATAAGACTTCAATTAGTTATGGGTCATGGGTGCCCTATGGGGCTTGGAATGAATTCTTGCATCATGAAATCCTGCCAATGACATCCAAACAAATAAAAGAAGGGGGAAAAAAAAAAAGAAAAAAAAAAAAAAAAAAAAGGAATAAAGAAGAAAAAACAACAACATACACTACATCCAATTAAAAGTATTAGTGTTCATAAATATTCTTCCTATTAGTGCAGCCACAACATACAAGAAGACAAAGGAACATGAACTTTACTGTCAAATTAGGAATTAGTGGAGCACATGAGATAGATAAGTTAATTATAAAACTGGACAGATTAAGATGTGATGGGTCTAGAATGCCAACATGGGGCACAGATAAAGTATTTATGCAAGGCTGTATTTGTAGCGGCCTGTGCATTGGAAAGGACGTGTGAGTAGGCATTGTTTTCAAGATGTTTGCTATGTGTTAGGATACAATGCAACATGTACACAAATGGTAGTGAGACTTTCCCAGTAAATGTGTTCAGTCTTGTTTTTGTAGCATTCCCACTACTTGTAAGAATGCCTTATTATATATCTATATATACACACTTTTCCAAATTCGAATTTGTACTGGGACTAAACACTTGATTATTTAATTATAATAATTGTGTGATAAAAAAGGTATTCAGACAGATAATGTCCTCCCCAAATACTGCTGACCATGGATACAAACTCTTCTATTTTTTGTCTTATTTGTTATTTACTGATTCGTATTTACACACATAACAGCCATAGTAAACTATCACAAATTTGACATGACTTCTGACCACAGCTCATGTAAGCCAACTGAAAGCCAACAATCCTGGTCCATACCTAACATCCCTCACTCATACTACATAAAGTAATTACCATTACATCAAACTATGACCTCCATAGGTAGCCCTACGTGATTCCACGACAACACAACAACACTGTTGGAATGGACTAACTCCACAATTGCATCAATTGAGTAATTGCACCACAAGAGCTGTATGTAAAGATGTTTCAAAAATACAAGTAATACAATCAGCCACTTAACAAAGATGCCAGTAGCTCCGCTCCATCAATATTGATATTTAGTAGATGACACAAGTTCCAGTCGAGTGAACGCCAGCTCAAACTGTCTTTTATTAATTCCATTAACTGATGATGTGGTGTACCAATCAATTCACTCCCACTCTTGTTTCCATGCCAGTTCTGGTAGGGCAGACCTTCACCCTACTTGAAAAGTCTTTTACAACAACATTAATGGATCCAATTTCTTATTCTCTAATAAAACATTTGGCTAAGCAGCAACAGCAATCTATATCAAAATCTGCATGCTTATTACATATAACTTTAATATAACAATTTAATTATATACTTCAATGGGTCTCAGTACAAATACAATATCCTTTGTGTGACACTGGGAATCAAGCAATCACAATGTATATTAGAAGCTATGACTACAACTCTGAAGATCCTAGACTTCCTTCTGGTGAGGTGTAAGAGAAATAAGAATATCAGCGTAATTATAAGCATTCCACCTTTCTTTCAATACTCATTGATGGGTGACCTTGGCCCATGAAAAAGGGGAATGCCTTCATGACATAGAACTATCAGCAGACATGGCACAGATTAAGTCCTGTAGATTCGTTGCTTATAAACAGAAGCTCTCAAGTCTAGCCTCTAGTCATCATGGAGCCATCATATCTTCTACAATAAGCAGGACGATTTCCAAATACCTCAAGGAAACGGGAACAAAATTACTCCTCAAGAGACTGTGAGTTAGACAGCGTTGTAAACAAGGAAATTCAAGTAATGACTTTACATATCTCAATTATTCATATTCCCAATTAATCAAGACTTGGTTCCACATGCTGGATCAAACTAAGGTGACTGCAACCACATATATCATTGGGTTACCACTTATACCATACAATAGTTATTCTAACCAGCTTTAAAGGGGATTTCTCTACTTTTTCTTATCTCCCCAGAAATACCATCTGGCATGTTCCATTGAGGTCATTTCAATTCCACAGAGGATTGCTATATTTTCAACTTCACTTTATTAAATTAACTACATAGCTAATCTTCAGTACAAATGGTGAATGAGTTTCCTACAGTTACCTTAAATGCATAGTTCTAAACAATTTGCATATATGAATAATCTCATCTTAACTACACAAAAGTATTGAAGATTATTATTATTAAAATATAATGTTAGATACATTATAAAGGGAAAGATCAAAATTAATCATTCCTATCCCACGCATGTTTGGAGAGTGCTCATACCATGATGTGAATATTTCGAAACATTTTCAATTTGGCACAAGGTCTGCAGAGCAATTTGTCATATAGCAGCTCTACCACTGACGTAGCTAAATAACGTGAAGCACTTTGAAAACACATTAGCTCCATTACTTCAATTGAATTTGATTACGAATATTACAAAGCCCAGAATAGACCTTTATCCCAAGCTGTCCATTACCCACATCCCTTCTCCAGTCCTAGGAGTAAGCTCCTTCACTTCCTCTTCTATCAATGCTGTCACACCATAAAAGACAATACAGCAGAAACCGCTTACTGTCTAATTAGGCCATCCATCATGTAAAAAAAAAAGTTGTTGTTTTGATTTAAAACATAAAATAAGTGTGTGATATTTGATTCTGATCCCTCCAGGCATTTTAGTAACCATTGCAACTCCACTAAACAAGATACAGTCCTTTAAGATTCATACTGAAGTTCCATCTTCCACCTACAACACAACACCAACATGGGTGTGGCTGCAGGATCAAAAACTGTCTGCCATTCCAACTAAATTGATTATTTTCTTCTATGTATACTATATTGAGTGGTAAGATTTACATGCAATGAAAAAAAAAAAAAGAAGAAGCAATGTTGGAAGTAGCTATTTATATTACCATCATGTGCATAGTATAAAAAAATTGCCAGCACATGCATTCCAGTGAGTTGCTCAATTTGGCTGATAGTTTCCTTGGCAATGACCTATCACCATGAGCACCTGATCTCACTACCAAGATTAAAGCAGCCACAAAGTGGGCTATAATAGAAAGAATAGTCAGGATGTGGCTATAGTTCAAAATAATTCCCTCAGGGGTGCCACTGAAGGCGGGTCCCTGACCCACTAACCAGTGGCCCAATAAGACCAGTGGCCCACTAAGATGGTGGTCCACCATTGCCAGTGGCCATGTTGCCAGTGGTCAACATTAAAACCGCTTCAAACAAGTGACTTGGCCATAATGAGAACAACAAAATGGGCACTACATGGCTGCCTCGTGTATGAACACTTCTTGTCTCAATAAAAGAAATCATCCAGCACACTGGCAACTACTAAAAGTTATAGACTATGTAAATCACACCACTCTATCATGTACTTTTAAGGAAGTAAACTGCTGCTTTCTGAGTATATATCACACTTTTTACCAAATGTACCTACATGTATGTGAGTAAATAATTTCAGTCACCATACCACACCAGTGCCTATAAAAACTGCAGTCAAAATAATGATACAAATATGATGATTGGATCCCAGCACATCTGTCAGCTATATTTAAAGAAGTTTAAAGTAGCAGAACCAAAAATATGAAGTTGATATAAGAAATGTGAAATCGGTTACTACTAAATAGTGAAGAGGCCTTACACTTTCCAGACAGGAATGGACTGCCATGACAAAAATAGATAGAAGCAAGTATCGAGTTCAAGTGGCAATTTTATAAAATAGAAATTAGAAAGCTGCAATGCAATAGTTGACTAATCATTGGTGGTTGTATATAAACCAATTTAAGCATGTGTACAGCCAGGTTGCTAAAGTAATGGAAATCAAACTAGAAACTGACAATGTCATACTCAATACAAAACTTCAAAATCCCCAACTCCATGTTTATCACGCATTTGCGTAGTAACGTTCTTCTCCAGTGAAGCCTTACACGAGTTTCCATACATAGCTATTCACAACACACATGAACTCATGACCATGCAAAACTGGGCAATGTTATATTGAAACAAAGTGCAGAGCAAACAATTACATCACTACATCAAGTCCTTGCACCTACTAAAAATATATATGGGTGACTTAAATCCTTAACTATGTGGACTTAGCACCAACTGCTACCAAAATCAGTTGCAAATTCTGCATGATCAGCAAATTTTAACTTAATTTTAAAAGACAGTACTTGTATTTCTCATGTTCCAGTTGCAACTTCAGCCATTTGAACAAAGTCACTTGGTGTACTACTCAACATACAAATGCAAGTAAATTAAATACACTCAGCCTCAAGAAACAGCTCGTGCATGCACACACACACACACACACACACACTCTTCGTCAGTAAATGTCAATATTATTGAAGTTTTCGTTGCAGTAACTTAGGAAACCTGCTGAGATCTGATATTTTAATGTAGTCCCAAATCTGCCACCTAAAAAGATGTACCATATACACATGAATAAAACACACACACTTACTCACACTCACTGAAATAAATTCAATATGTATCTAAAAAATAAGCAAGCAAACAAACAACTACAAGATAAACCGGAAGAAATAAAACTCAAAACTCCTGTAAAGCATAAATAGGTGTTCGATTCTTTATATGTCACTATATTCCAATAAGTGATGCTTAACTGTTGTTGTAAGGGTTGCAACTATCTTTCAATACAATGCATCATTCAGTGCTACTCCCATATCAATTCTTACTGCTATTTAAAAGCAGTCCACAGTTATAATGGAAAGATATGCCATCACCAGCCTTCTAGGAGTCATTAAAAGTATTTCAATTCCGGGATGAACTATTGATTTGATAAACACGTCAAATCAGTTACATTGACCAATAAAGATACATACTATACTGAAGTACCTGTACGCACAGTTATTGTTAAATTGAAACACAATCTTCTCTCATTAGTCACCATTAAAAATTGGTATAAAGTTGAATTTAATAACATGTTCATTGCGATTACAGTACAAGTGGCCAACCAAGAAGTGATATATATATATATATTTAGATCCCGTTGCTATATTGTTACTAGGTGTACTAACTTGGTAAGTGTGCACTATTTTTTGCCTTTAGCCATTTCTGCGAAAATGCTGATAAACAAAGTTGGCAACTGGGCATGCGTAAACGGGATCTAAAATAGTTAAGAGCATGCGCGCTTAGGTACTGGTGAATTTAGTGCACATAGCCCTCGGCCTACGGCTTGGGCTTCAGAGCACTAAATCCACCGCTTAGGCTCTAACTATTACATATATATATATATATATTATTAAGATTAATTGACTCCAGGTGTTCTTATGGATCAGTTATCAGTCATCATAATAAAAGGTTGAATATTATTGTACAAGATCACTTTTTGGTTTCCTAAACTACAGTAATTGGAACCATAGGCATTATTATCAACATTAGAATTTAAACTTTGCAACACACATGTAAATATCCCTCACCCCTCACTATTAACTCCATTTTTTACTTAATACCTATCCAACTTTAATTCAGTCATGTGACCAGCTTCTAGCTACCCAGCTAGCTACCTACCAGCAATAGTGAATCTGTCCATATAATTTAGCAGATTGATGCACATAAGAACACCCACAGTGAAGTATTTGTTCAGATCACCCATCTTTATCCTCGGTCCGAGAAGCTATGGTCATCAGCTGACGAAATAGTCCCAGCAAACAACTTATCAAACGGAGCACACCACCCGTAGGGCGGGGATCGAGCGGCATGTAGTGACGTCATAATCCAACTTCGTGTTGATTGATTGATCACCAATTGATTTGTCAATCGTGCCGTTAGCTACTACTCGCTAGGCTAGAAAGAACGCAAACATGCAAAGGTAAATCGCGGTGGTTTGAGCTCTGCAGCTATAGTATTTTTTCATTAAGACCAGACAATCTGAGTCTAACTATTGATTTCGTTAGAGCCGACTGGAAGTATGATGTCTGCAGGTGAGTGAATTACATTGTACAGTTAGGGAGCTAGCTATGAATGTTAGCTTAGTTTCGGGTATTAGTGGCTGCCATAATTGCGAGATGCATCTATGTTCCATGGGGTTATAAGTTATAAGACTGACAACTTTCCAAATTGGGGTAGAGTTACAATTGTAAAACTTGGCTACAATTACCAGTTTCAGGGCTCATAACCTAAGATACGCAATTTTTGTGTAATTAGCTAGCTATAAATATTATATTCCTTTCAGAATATCCAGAAATTATTCCAGAGCCATTCAACTACCCTTGTGTAAGTTAGCAATCTTTTTTTTTTCCTTCTTTTCTTTCATGGGAAAATTATTTAATCCTTTAGAGGAATTGACACATTAACACTACACTACTGATAGCATTTTGAGTTTCATTAGCACTAGTTAACTAGAAGTACCTGGGTAGGGAGGGTTTCCTTGGCCTGATGGTCCACAACCTCTAATTTTTAAAAATTATCTTTTCTACTTTTTTTTTTTTTTTTGATGACCAAGGCTTCTGTTGTGAGATATATATGGGAGCAACATACTACTATGGCAGATGGTCAAACTAGAGCTAGAATCATGGCCCACTTAATCTACCCACCTTCACCAGAGGTTTTGATGATTATTCTAACTACTCACTCACTTCATTTGTTTGGTTCTCACAATGAAATTTTGTGTGTCTGTGTTTAATTCCCTCAGTTCATCATTTTATGTTTCATTTTTAATGCAGACATCGTACAATGGCAATGCAGAAGACTTTTGCTTAAATGACGTTGTTGAAAATTGTCATGCACCGTATGCTGGCATTGGCAGCTATTCTGATCCTCCATGCCCGCCACTATTCGCCTCAGAGTCAAGTAGACACATTCTAATTCAGGGACTAGCAGCAAGACAAGATCGGTGCCTCTTGGATAGTCCTTCGGATAGGGAGGCACAAGGTCGTAGCAGTTATTCATGTGAGCAAAGTATGGTAATTCTCATGAAGGAACCAGTGGAACCTGTGGGGAAGCTTACCACGGAGGTAGTGGCAGCTGAAGACGATATGATAGTGAACATTAACCATGCGTCCGTGAGTCCCGCCCCTAGGTGTGATGATGACACCGATTTGGAGAAAGTAGCTAAGAATTTATTGTCCGTTGAAGGAAATTCTCCCTTACCGCCTCAGCTTTGTGTTAATGAGGCTCCTGCTCTGGGTAGTGCTGACAGACTAACCACACCAGTAGTCGAGTATCCAGAAGTAGAGAAAATTACTGGATGTGATCTCAGAGGGTTCGAAATCGCAAAATTAGAGGATGCCTCATCTTCTGAGCAAGGTATGTATCTTGTGTGGCTATAGTATAGGTGGCAATTAGTGTGAACATGGTTGGTGATAATAGGTGGGATTGCTCACGATCATTTGATGGGTTCATTTTGTATAACCAGGGTTCAGCAGAACTTGACCGTAGTTTGTTCTCAGTTGAGTTGACTAGTTGTCTTTTGTCTTGATCTTCTGTTCAGATACTTCGCAAGTTCAGCCCAAGAAATGCGGGAAACCAATTGGTGAGTCGACTAATGGAATGCTCCTGTTCCTAACAAATTGTGTAATGTCATTTCTCATAACTTAATTACACAAGATAAATCTTTTCTTTCTTTCTTTTTTTTTTTTTTTTCTTTATTTTTTCTTCCCTTTCAAGCACACTTGGGTAACATGTTTTTTCTATTCCAGTTTTCTAACAAATAATTCACTACTTTCTTTTTGCTTATTGCAAGTTTGGTGATTATCATAACTTACTGTATCTTCTTCAGGTGAGATAGAAGGGAAACAAGATTCAAATCCATCCAATGAAGGTGTCTCAACTAATCTGTAAGTTATTACATGGTCAGAAAGGCTGTGTGGATGAAATGCAGTTTATTTTTAATATCTATTGAGTGGAATGAGAACTATAGCACACAGATTATCCAATTCAAGGTATCATCTTTCATCTGTTTTTTAAAATGCTGTGAGTGGGAGGAAGATGGGCTGGGGCTGGTCTGTTTAAAATAGTTTTGTTAGGCGTATCAAGAAACTTGGACTTTGTTTGTCTTTGTTGTAAGAAATCCTCTAAGTGACACATACTTTGTCTTGTAATACATGAAGTGTGACAGATTCAAACTGTTGAGGCCGTATTCCATATGTGTATTGGTAAAATCACCAAGTTAACTAATTGTATGTGTGTTGTTTTAGATTGGCTCACACCAATAGACGACGTACTGGCTCCACTCTTCTTCAACACCTTCCAGTGGCTCATAGAAATTTGCACATCCCTATGGTAGAGACTCGTAAACTTAGTGATTCAGCTCTGTGCATGAGAAGAGACAAATTAAGAAGGACTGTACACGATCAAGCCAAGCAGCGATGTCTATCTGACACTCAGGCTCCCAGCACTCCTTTCTCCTTAGATGAAGATGAGCGAGAGTCATCAGCTCATGGTTGTGATTCAGGTTTCCATGATGATAAGGGCTCAAGGTTTCACGACAATATAGTTTCATCTCCAAGGGTTTCCCTGCAGTCTCTTGACTTGCTTTCTCAGGATGATGGATCCGAGACTCATTCCAGGGGAAGAAGGGTTACCCCTTTTATTCCTTACTCGTTGCTAAGTCAAGATGGCTCTCAGTCAGATGATATGTCAAGCATATATCAATCTTCATGTTCTGGTAACCCAGGCACAATGGTTCATCCACGAGAAAGAAGCAGACGATCATTGATGAAACATTACAGCCAAGGCAGCATCAGTGGACTTAGTATCAGTGGAGCAAGTATAGGCGGAGCCAGTAGCATTGGAGCAAGTAGTGATAGCCCTTCATTGAGTTCCATTCTTGACTGCCAGTCCAATGCTACAGGTGTGACAGACTTGCTCTCCAGTTTGGGATTTGATGATTTTGATAGTCCACAACTAGTTCCTGATAGATTCATCCCCAAGGACCTGGATCATCTGAAGCCTACCTCCATGAAACTTGCGTTAATAGAGCGCAATAACTCTCCAGACCCGCCTAGATCACCTGACTCCTTGACCAGTGGGCAATATTCTACTTCAACCAACCACAAAGAAGTCCTTCAAGCTACACAAACTTTGCCAGCTGTTACTGAGCCATCGGATCTTCCTCTGGGAGCGACTGCTGAGAATTTTCTGGACTATAAGCCGCGGCCTGGCTCTCCTGTACCAGTGAGTACTGTGGAAGATACTAATCCAGTGGAAGAAGAGCCTTCAGACAAAACCAAGAAGGCAGCTCAAACACCTCTCTTCACAGACACAATGCATTATGTGGATTTATCTCGGAGTAGAGTTCTAGAGACAGTCCCTGAAGAAACTGCCAGTGATTTGTCCCCATCTCCTCGGTGGTTCTCACCACGAGTTTCTATCGACCATTCTGTCCATTTGGATTTGGCTGAAGGGAAACTTGGAGCCAGCCTTAATGTTCAAAAAGCACGTAAGCGATCTCTTCCTAATAACCGAGAAGGTTATCGATGGAGCATAGGAAGCCTAGTGGAGAGTGATACAGGAGACAGTATCCACCTTTCTGTTACTTCTTATGATGACATGATTGCAGCTGAAAGAGAGAAGGAAAGAGATAATCTCCCACAGGTAGCTTGTGATGACACTCTTGTTGGAGGAGTTACTAGAAGACGTAGAAAGGGTGTGTACAACCCACCTCAAACACTGCTGTCATGGCTTTCCACTCAAAAGACCATAGATGAGGAGGAAGATACAGATCCGGATGAGCTTCCGTGGCCATTCAATGAACAGGCAAGGCTCAGAAAAAGTTTGACTGAAATATCTTTGGCTCAGAAGTATGCCCTTGGTGAGAGTTTTGAAAAAGAGGAACATTATGGCCGCCATACGTCCAACAGCATGACCAGTAGTCAAAAGGACTTGCTGTCTCCTTCTCCTATCTCTACTCCGAGCAGGTTGTCTCCTCAACCCACTTTGTCTGATGATGAGGATGAAGCACACCCAGCCAATAATCTCCAGAAGCACAGGTGAGGGACTTTACCCAGTTTTATGTCTGCCTTGTGGTTTCTCGACACCACATGTTCTGCCATTATTAGATTTGTTGTTCTTTTATTTATTTTTACAGGCAAAGCCACAAGGAAGACCGACTGAGGATATCTTCACCATTTGCTCAGCCTAAAAACCACCCATTAACGTCTACGTCTGGCCAATCATCATTGGACCTTCAAGACTCTTCCAATCAAGAAGTGGATGAACCCTGCTTGTCTACTGTTTCTCTTCTTCAAACTGAACGTGGCTCACTGGCCACTTTGCCATCAGATTTCTGCTTGACAGAGAATCCACAGCTTCCCGTAAGAGGACCATCTCCTCTCAATCCATCTTCAAACTATCACCAAGTAGATGAAGATTCGTGTCATTCGTCTAGTGTGGGCAGTATCTCTGTACTAACTACTCCTATTTCAACCCAAGAACCGGTGTCCTTTAAAATTGGAGAAATTGTAAAGCAAAGTTCTTTTGAGAAACCAGAGCCTAAGGAATTAATAAGAAAAATGAGTGATGACATGCATTTGGTTCAGAAAGACGGAATATTGGATGATCTACCAGCCAGCCATATCAGTGCAATATCTTCAGTGCAGACTTCGTGTGCCTCCAGAAGACTCAGATTTGCAGAGAGAAGGCAAAAGGTAATGGAGTACATGTTACTGAGTAACTGTGGCCTGTTTAATTCATTGCCCTGTACTTATTGTTTCTAGAGTTTAGAAACTCCGCCTCAAGAAGTTATACCTAGTAGTAATAAATCCTCTACCAATCGTGTTCGCCGAAAGCCAGTATACGGCGATGCTCCTTCCTCACCGCAGGATCCGTTTTTCACTGTTAGCAAAGAACAAAAGGAAGTAGAAAAGTATATGGTTCTGTGACCAATTTGTTTCTGCCATTGTGATTAAATTATTCCACTATTAAAAACGGCGTTTTTGTGTATTTTTGTATTTCATGCACATTCCAACCATTCTATTTTGGCATTTTTCTTGGCATTTTCTTCTCATTAATTTTTGTATTTCCCCTCTTTTACTGGTAATAATCATCTATCATTTCTACACAGCATATCTACCTATGTTCACAACTCTGCAGTGATTATCATTCCTAGAAAATGATGTCATAATGGAAAAAGTTACTTCCTCACAATATATGGGTGTGATTTTACTTTGGGGTCCAAAAGAGTGGGTGGCTTAATGGTATTCATGGACTGTGACTGACCTGAGCAGGAAGTTGTGTTGTGACTAGAGGAAAAGCGGTTGTCTTAACCGGAATTTGTAGTGTTATCAGGCTTCACAGGTGATCTGACCTTTGGAGCACAATAACTATAGGATAACTGGCACTGTATATGGTATGAATTAATATAGTCACATTGAGCATGACCCCTACCACCATGTCACAATATGGCATTAAGTTCCGCAGTATATGCCAGGTAATTTAATTTATGTGATGGAAGAGGATCATAGCTTGATGAACCAGCTTGTGTCCAGACTGTCTCTTCCTGTCAGACAAAAGCCTCTTAGTCTAATTGATTTACTCCACCATCATGTACAGCTCATTTCCCTTGTGGGTAACAGAGCACCTTACTGCCCAAATTGTAATATCACTCATTCCAGGGATGGGTGGAGGCATTGTAATCACACTACATGCCCTATGTGACTTCAGTGGGTGGGTGTCGATAATTTTATACAAGGATATTAAGTTTCATCCTACTTGGATGATGGAACTAGCAATAATTATAATTGGTAAGGTATTGACACCCAGACATTTTATCTTGACAACTTAGTCTGATAAATCTTAAAATTGTATTCCCAATGTGTCGGTTTATATATATATAGCTACAGCTTCATAAACAAGTTTACTCTTGCAATTTTATATAAGAAATTTTTTTTTGTAAGATTTAAAAAAAATGTTAATAAATCATCATTAAAATGCTTTAGGTTACAGTGTAACAGTAATGTATGATCTTATGGTCTTTCTTTCCAACGACATTATTTGAGGTCCTAGAGGTTAATTGTTACTGATTTTTAAACAATATACACTGCAGTGCTACTCAGCTCATCCTTATCACTCAACTTTCAAAACCCTCACAGTATTTGGGTAGATCATAACTTCTCATCACTGAAAACTGCACCATGGACACAATTAAGAACAAATGTTATATACTTCACCTCACATACACATAAAATGGTCTATTTAGTCTTATCCGAAATTAATTCAGCTCATTAATGAGTTTTTCTATAATTATTTGGATTGTCCAGTTTTACGGCTAAGCAGTTTAAACTCCTAGTATAAATCCAAATCATTAATAGATAACATTTACAACTTGTTTTTCTTCCTTCCTCCCTTGAAAGCTTTAAAAGTCTCTTTCTAACTGCCTTTTTTAGTCTGCCATTTTGATGTATCTTAGTTTATGTTGAAATTAATATATCTAATATTCTTACTCGTTAACTAATTATTCTTAAAATTTTGCCTTCATACTTATTTTAAGTTTAAATATATTATTTACATCTTACACTATATTATTTACTAGCAAGTACCTTGTCCTACTTTGAGAAACTTTTTCTTCTATTTCGTACTTTAGCTAAGAACACTAACCCCCCCGCCCGCTTTTAGTTGTAATTAATCGCTCGCCTTTTTGCCTTCTCTTCCCTTCCATTGTTAACCTACACCCCTTACCTCGCCGACTCCATCCGCTTTTCAGTTACGATTAATCGCCTTTTACCTTCTCTTCCGTTTTTTGAAAATGCCGCCTTCCATCGTTTATTGCACTTTTTAGTTGTAATTAATCGCTCGCCTTTTTGCCTTCTCTTCCCTTCCATTGTTAACCTACACCCCTTACCTCGCCGACTCCATCCGCTTTTCAGTTACGATTAATCGTCTTTTACCTTCTCTTCCGTTTTTTGAAACTATGCCGCCGCCTTCCATCGTTTATTGCACGCGCTTTTTAGAAGTACCCAGCGCACACGCACGTTCTACTTAATGTGACGATCTTTACCTACTATAAGGTGTCGATGCTTTCCCGAACCGTACGCTTATGAATTATTCATGAATACACACACCGTCGTCGGTCGTCGTCGTCGTTACTGACACACAAGGTATTACTAGTGGTGCGCTCGAATAGCGCAAATGTATGGCGAGCGAGTAAATATATGAGTATAGGTAAAGATGATTTGTGAAGGAAACCGCTAAATAATAGCAATGATTAGGCATGAAGAGTTAACAATAACAGAATTACCTGAATAAACTTCGAAAGCAGTGGCAAAGAAGCTCAGCTTGACACAAAGACTTCATCTCCGTGCTCGTTAATTGAAAAATACTGGAACTGTGAACGCTTTACCTAACTTACGTAATTAGAAGCACGGGCGAAAATTTTTGACGTACGCATACATACCAATGTACACATATATCTGAAATCTCAATTGAACACGACTGAGAGTCAGCTTCAGCTTCGCTCGCTGAATTATATAGATAAGATCTTACTATATTCTTAGTTAAGAAGTTTGTGAGAGATTATTGTCCATCTTCTAAGGATTAACATCTTATGAAAATCTTACAAAATTATAAATAATGTTAAATCTTACTCTATTCCTAATACAGTCGAACCTCCCTACAACGGGACTCCGAGAAGCGGTCAGACTCTCAACAACGGTCAGACTCTCAACAACGGTCAGACCGTTGGGAACGGAGTATTTTCTGCATGTATGTAATGGATTCTTTGACTCCAAGTAACGGTTGACTCTCTACTCCGGACAACGGCCAAGTTGTGTGCCCCAAAATGTAATGTCTTGTACAAAATTTACTTCTTGGGACGGCCAGTTAGCCACACCCAACTTATTGATGCCTCCATTTTGCCTAGCCTTTCAATTTTAGCTTGCCACGCCTAACTAATTTATGACTTGTGTGCCATTCAATTTAATAAAAGACATAATACTAAATGAATGCTAATACTAATTTTACATTCATTACAAATGTCCCTCTCTTAACTAGTTCTCTCATTCGGCAGACATAAACAGGTGGGCCGAACACGCGGTAGATACTGGGCACTTCCAGGCCATAACCGGCGCCTTTGTTCACTCTCTCTCCTTGGACCACAGCGTGTGCTATCTACTGGATCCACGTCAACAGGCGAATCAGAGGAAACTTGAATTGAATTCTGGACATTGAGTGAAAAAGAGGAGCCCTGGACTGATCCATAGACAGATCCATTTAAAAGAAGCTTGTTGCTTTTACCTTTAATGTCCTTTGGGTTTGCCCCAGAGGAAATCAAAGACATTCTCTCCTTTAAGAGAATACTCTCAGAGTTTCTCTTTGAAGGGGTCATATAAGGTTTTATATACACCTTTCATTTGGTCAATTTACTTCGGTTGGATAGGATTACAGACACTTCAGTTGTTCTCAACAACTTGGGGGCTATATTTACCCATTCTCGTGCAATCTCTAACAGAAAGCTTAGAGATATCAGGCATGAGTGAAGATAATACTGATATCACTTGCTTTTGATCACTGTCTAACCTAACCTGATGTGAAGTGCCTTGAAGACATTCATCAATATCGTATATCACTAAGCTAAACTTACGTTCCCATATATTTACAAATTCTGCGCATCTTCACTTGCACATACAGTTTCTCTTCTCTTTACTGATTATGGAATCTCATTCCATTCCAGCTGACTGGAAGGTACACAAATTATTTCCTCTCCACAAGAAAGGAAGTGTATCTGAAGTTAGCAACTACAGGCCTATTTCTCTCCTAAACATTCTTCATAAAGTACTAGAATTAATAGTCTACTCTAAGATAATAGATTTTATATATCCAAAAATTTCAAAGACACAATTTGGTTTTATCAGAAATAGATCCACTCTTCAACAACTTCTTCTATCATAGCTATACTTCAGTTTTCAATTCTGTGGAGTCAAAGCGACACACAGAAATTGTGTTTCTTGATTTTGCCAAAGCCTTTGATTCAGTCCCCCACAATGAACTTTATCTAATCCAAAAAACTCCGAAATCAGGTCAAACTCTCTACAAAGGCCAAAGGGTTCGTCCCCATGCATGGCTGTTGTTCGGAGGTTTGACTGTATTAAGATACTCGTGAGATTCTATTGTCAATCTTACAAGTCTTAATATCTTGTGAATATCTTATAAATTACTATTCATAAGATTTAGCTTAGTTTAAGATACTTGTAAGATATACTTTTTATCTTCTATGTCATAACTCATGAAAATCTTGTAAAAAAAAACTTTCATTCAGAGGACCTTTAAATCTTAATTAAGATACTCATAATTTTAAATTCATTCTAATTATCTTATAATCTTGTTGGGGTCTTACATAGGAATGTTTGATTATCTTAAGATAATCTTATCTTAGTAATATCTAATAGAATACTATACAATATTTGTTAGGATGAATCTTATTAAGATCTTACTGGTCTTTAAGATCTGTAAGATCTTAATAAGATTCATCCTAACAAATATTGTATAATATTCTAATATGGTGCTGACCAGCTTTTACAACCCACCAACACAAAATACCAGCTGTGCATATCAGGTGCACCTCGAGTTGCTCACAGGACTACAATCAAACTTGGAGTCTCCAGATGAAGTGGCATTTTCAGAGCATAATTAATGATGTTACACTGCTTTTGGCAACAAATATTCTTTGATGTAGTGAATTTCGAATTTGATAGACAGCGCTTAGCTAATTTATGCTATGCTTCTAGCTATTTACTTTTCCATTTATACATTCCATGGTGGCATATAACCATAGCTACTTTGGTTCAGTCACTCAGTACAATGTTCATTTTACTTAGAAAGATTTATGTTTATACCCAAATTGGTGGTTGGCATGATCGAACATGCAGTTTTATTGAAAATGTGATAGGCTCTGAAAAAATGTACAATTTCGCTTACACCACAACCTTCTAGATTGGCTCCTAGTTGTATTAGGAGAATGATTGCCAGTTGGAAACTGTACACACCAACTATGCAGTTGGCAAGGAAATTAATATTGTACAAGCTGTGATCAAATAAAAAAAATTATATTGCACTAAAATTCTGCTACTGGATGGATTGTGATCAAGTAAAAAAAAAGTGATATTGCACTAAAATTCTGCTACTGGATGGGTGGCGACGAGAATAACAACTTCCATAGAATTTTTCCTATTCAGATTTAATTGCCGAGTTTCATAGGCTGGTTGCAGACCACTTGCCAACAACTAAATTCACATATAAACTTGCCCAGAGGTAAAAGAAAAGATACTGAATATATTTATGGTCTGACAACAAAGTTTTGTAGGACAGTTTGCTTTGATTAATATCGTTGTACATTTTTTTGCTTCGCTCGTAAATTTTAACGCTAGTGATGCCTCAGCATACATTTGGTTTCAAATACAATTTGTCGAACTTAGCCGCACAGTTTACATGCGATTCCAATTAACACACACTTCGGAACAAACTTAAACAGCGGTCTCCTCACGAAAAAAAAACGGAGCGCGCCGAGTAGCTGGTTGCCCGTTCTCCCGTCGTAACTTAACGGTTCAGGCACCGACCTTCGGACTCTCTCCGTTTTGGCTGTTACCTGAATATTCCTCCTGAGATCAGTATGGAAAGAAAATTGGTAAATTCGTGATGCTAAACACTGTTATAGTTATTATTATGGGGCTATATTTGTGGCTATGAATAAAAGCTAATTTAATCTCTTAAATGTGATTTTTGTCAGAGACCTCGTTGCGTTAGTCAGTATGTAAGTCAGCAAGAATGGCAAATGGAAGTGGAAGAAGAGGATGATTTTATCTTAGCAAGGCGATACAATGTACTTGAGAAGTTCAGAAGTGTCAACTATGAAGATAAACATGGATTTGTTAAGGAAATGAGTGGAGAAGGTATGATAAAAGAATTAGAATTGACACTTATTGAACTAGAGATGAATGTATAGATTTCAATTTAAAATACATTCAAGAGAATGGCCTTGCTCATTCAGTAGTATTTCGAGACCAGGATTCATTAGGACTAAGGTTAGTATCTATCAGGGTTGGGGTCAAATAGTATTTAAATACAAATACAAATTTAATAACTCCAATACAAAATACAATTAAAAATACTTTCCTAGAAACAGTATTTCAATTACAAATACAAATACTTTTGAATGGCATCACAATTACAGTAGCTAAAGTGTTACATACGTGGGATGTAGATTATACCTGACAAACATTAGTTCTACCCGGGTTGAAACACTTTTCTGGCTATGCTAAGCAATCTTCGAACTAGGGGTTAAGATATTGCAATGCATAAAATACACTTGGAACTATACTATGTCCAAGTTGAGTTGGCCAGAAAAAAAAACTTAATAACTTTTGAACGGAAGCAGCTATGCATCCGGGGTTTGCACCATCAGAAAGCTCGTGCCGAAGCGGTTAAAAATATTTCCTCAGTATACTCCAAAACCCGAGGGAAAGTGCTATTCCAAAAACTTAATACAAAAGTCTATGGGAATAGAAAAAACCACAGGTTTCCCGCTCAAAACGCGACCGCTTTTAGTCACGCGGTACAGCTCAATTTATCACGCGGACTGTCTTCATTAAGAATTTTGTAAACAATGAGCGGCTTCTTCTCAGATTGCTGCGTTTCTAGCTTTGTATTGCGATTAGTTTAGGTTGCGAGTGTGGAAACAGGATAGACGAAGTGTCCTGTTGCCACAGAGGGTACAGGACCCACCTGATAAGATGTAGGTAAGATTATTTGTCTACCTGTTCAATAACAAATGCCTATAGCCAATATATTTCAGAGTGATATAGCTATCATTTAGCTAGCAATTTGTAATACAGCCTTTTTGCCATTAAATTGTGTGCTTGTCAAAGCTGTGTTTATGCCACTACTAGATGCCGTTTATTGTAAGGATTAGGACCAACTCAGGCTGCACTCCACCTTCAACTCAGATCACAACTATACTTTGTGTATGTGTACTACTTAAATTCCACTTAAATTCTATCATCTCATAAATTTTCATATATATATATATTATAAATAGATGAAACAATGATAATTTTATTTAACAAGGAAGTCTAATAACTTAGCTACAAGTTAACAGTGCTGTACTGCTGAATCCTGTGAATATCAGAATTCTTCTTGGGACACAGTAGGTAGAATAGACTGCTTTTAATCTTTAGAAGAACGTCCCACCAGTTCACGTTTTCCGTCTGCTGTACATTACTTACACGTAAGAATAAATATAGCCGAAAACAGACGAGATGAGCTGTACAGCGGCCCGAAAAACTCCATGAACTTAACTAAATTTCTTTCTTACAATAGTTACAGAATTAATGCGCACCTGCGTAACCGCCCCTTTTTCACGTGCAACGTTGATGTTTGCGCGCTTAATTGACTTGGATTCACATGACTAAATTGCTTCCGGTAAAGTACTAAATGCATTCCTCATTTACCGCGCTTGCGGTCGTGCCAACTCAACTTGGACATACTATAGTATGTGGTGGTTGTAGACAGGATTATGATTCAGCAGGCTCAGTGGTTTGTCTCTATTACGTTGAATTTACATTTAAGAACGTATACCCTTTATTCGTATACATTCAGTTCATTTAACAGCAGGTTTTCACAATGGAGGTGGAGCTATTTTGTTATTACAATATAATTATGCCCACATGAACCAATCAACACTTGATTCTGGACTTTCTGGGAACTACACAATAGAATGACTGTATAGAATGACTGTCCATTAGAAATATGTTCCAGGAGATCTTTTTCCCCTACTTATACAAAAGCTTACATCTCGTCATCTACCTCATAATTAAAAAAAAAAAAATGCTTCATGTTTTACACATGAAAATACAAATACTTAAATACAAGTATTCAAGTATTTGACCCCAACCCTATCTATTTATATATAAAAAATCAATAACTTTTTTTTATTCATAGGATGCCACCAGCAGATTTTACTGTAGCAGATGTTAAAAAATTTGTAGGAGCAAGAAGGAAAATAGATGTTATTGATACACTTACTCAAGATTCTGTCACTATGTCTCTGAGCCAGTGGACAAAGTACTATGAAACATTTCCTAGGCAGAGACTCCTTAATGTCATCAGTCTTGAAATTTCCTGTACCAAGCTGGATCATTTGGTTGAGGCACCTACAATTGTATGTTATTAAATTTCTTCCATGTTTGTAACACTGATTTAATTATTTGGTGCAGGTGAAGGAATTGGATTGGGTAGAACAAGTTTGGCCAGTAGAGCTCAAATTCCAGCAGTCCAATCCAACAAATGATCTTAACAAGATGATGTATCCCAAAGTTCAAAAGTAGGTTTGTCATCCTTTGTAGATAATTGTTTAATTTTTATGTTGAAAAGCTTTTCCATTAGGTATTTCTGCCCTAATGGGGTAGGTGGGACATTAGTTAGAATGGGTTGTTTGTAATACTGAACTAAGTAGCTAAATACAGTTAATGTTTGTTCTAGTTTTAACAATAGAATCTTTTTATGGCGAAAAGTTGTTATACAAGATATTATTACCACAGCATTGACTAGGTTACGTTTCAATTGAATAGAATAGTTATAAAGTTGAGTTTTTCTTTTATATATTTTGAATTAATTCTGTTCAAATTATAAAGCTTACCCGATGGTGATACGCACAATAGGATTTACGAATAGGTGTATTGACTTAAGTTTCCTCTATTTACAAAGTGATTTGAGTCAGTTTGTGATGTTGAAATGAATTAATTATTACATGATAAAATTGTAAAAAATTGCATACTTACATATATATAAATGGAACTGTTTGGGTGTGTGCAATACATAAATATATATATATATATATATATATATATAAGTATTGGGAAAGAAACCAATAGGCAATCATTCAAATGAATCTCTAAACTTGTAAATCCTTTATTTATTATTTAATGGTATTCTCAAAATAGGAACTAGTATACAAAGTGCATGGATATATTTATACTCAATAGATCCAGAATTAAATCTGACTTTTTTTTGTAGGTATTGTTTGATGAGTGTTGCAGGGTGCTACACAGACTTTCACCTTGACTTTGGTGGTACATCAGTGTGGTATCATGTGCTAAAAGGAGAGAAGAAATTCCTTTTGATTCCTCCATCCTCCAAAAATTATTCACTATTTCAGAAATGGCAAATGAGTGGGGAGCAAGAAAGGATGTTTTTTGCAGAGCTCACAGACAAAGCTCAAATAGTTCATCTTCGTGCTGGAGATACTTTCATAATGCCAGCAGGTATGAACCAATTATCCCAAGAAACATGAAATGATCTCTTCATCTATTGCTAATTCATTTTCGTGGCAGCTTTCTGAATCTACCATTTTTTGAGTAGAATATCAGTCTTTTTTTCTTCTTTCTATAGACCGTTTGGCATGCTTATTAATTCAATAATAATTTTTTTTAGGATGGATCCATGCAGTTTATACACCATTAGATTCCCTTGTATTTGGGGGAAACTTTTTGCATTCATTCAACATTTCTCAGCAGCTGCTTGTAGCTGAAGTGGAAAGAAGCACTAAAGTAAGGATTGCTTACATTAACAGTGGAGTGAACAATAATATAGTTTTATTTCTGTGGAGATAGTGCCTGTTCTCTCTTGTAAACATCTATTACAAAGGCATTCCAAAAGTCTTCAAGTTATTTTTTTTTTTTTTTTTTTTTTTTGTTGTTTTTTTACTAACAGGGGGCTTTTTTTTTTTTTAATTTAAGCCTCAAGCAGCATTTACATTCAGCTTACTATAATCTGGTGTACACAATGGTGACGAAATATTTTTTTATGGTTTGTAGAATATATTGAAATATTTTTTAGCTTGATATACTTTGGCCCTTTTTGCCTAGGTCCCTCCAAGACTCAAGTATCCGTTTTATGGAACCATTCACTGGTATGTTTTGCAGAAGTATGCTCAAGAATTAAGAAATCTCGTGACTACAAAAAGTGAATCGTGTACTGATAAAAGTTATCAGTCTAGCTGTGATAGTCGCCCATGGCTGAAGGGAGTGATGGTTAAAAAATGTATGCCAATCAAATGTGATTCTGGATCATCTGCAGTCAAACCAATGCATGCAAAAGAAAAAAATGATACAGAAGCTAGTTGTAAAAACTTGTTGCCAATATCATCTGGTGTTCTTAAACCACACTTCTCAAATCACGAGAGAGGAGGATTGCTTGTTCTTGTACAAAAAATGAAGAACAAGCTATTTGAGTTGGACACTCCTCCTTGTGTGGTATCCTCGACTGATCTTCTCAGTGAATTAGAATCATTACTCAATTCTACCATGTCTGAAAGTTATAGCTCTCGTGAACCCAGTGGTATTGGGATATTGAAGAGAAATCATCAAGCTCGCTTACGAAAGAGAGCTAGGAAGAATATTTCAGACAAACCTCTATCTAAGTGTAGGACTACATCATTGTCTTCTACAGAAAGCCTTATAGAGAATGATGCAAATAATGACAATGAAGATTTTGTTCCTGACTGTGAAACCTCATCTGATCTAGTTTCTAACTTGGCATCTTCACCTTCAATTCTATTGAGCAGTCATCTTACTTCAAACGAATCAGTATCACCTTCATTTACTGAAATCAGACTAGCAATTGATGCAACTTGCTCTCCCAATACAGGTCTTACTCCTAAAGAAGAAGTGTACTCTACCAACAACCCGAATAGAATGGATTATGTGGGAGAACTTCTTTCAGCTACATCTCCAGCACCATTAAACATTGAAGCCAGTATCATTAAACTACCTAACCCAGCATTTATAAATATATAATGGCATGTCAGTACCTGTTCTACAGTGTTTTAATGCATCATCTCTCAAGAAGAAAATGTCACAATATACAGTTTTATGAACAAACAGTATATCGTTTTAAGTGTATGTGTTGCATTTTTAAGCTTAAAATAAATACTATTTATAGATGTACAAAAATGGGTTAAAAAGGTATTTATACAAACAGAATATCACTTTAAGTGTATGTGTTGCATGGTATTTATGCAGAGTCAATGTCGTTTTCTTCATCATCTTCTTTTTCTTCATCAAAATGGGCTCGAATCTGAAAAAAAATCAGTAAGTATAAACCACTGTTCATACATATTTTTCTTCTGGTAATATTTTGCACAAAGTTAAGAACTCTGTGGTAGCAAAATATAGTCTTTTTTCCCCCCTTTGAATTAAAACCATACAATATCGTCACGAAGTTTAAATGCATTCACAATTACAATAACAAGAATGATTTATGATGTAGTGTTCTACTTGATTACAAACAAACAATAAAATTGCTACATGTATTGCATAGAGGAATGTATTAGGTCCAGCATAACTTCGGAAGGTTTACTGAGACGGACCTATGACTGGCTGGTTACCTCAGCAGGATCATTAGAGTCTATGAAGACATAGTCAGAAGTTGGATGGTTGACATTGAGATATTTCTTCTTGCGATAGTAATCTCTTCCTTTGCAGATATACAAGACTAGAATATCTGCCACAACACTGGCCTATGGAAATTAATTAAAAATAAATAAATAAATCTTTATTCAGACTATTGTATTCACTTACAATTCCTAGTAAAGCAATCATGGAGCCAATTTTTAGGAGAAAAGTGACTAAATCAAATTTTCCTCCCTAATTAAACAAGACAATAATCATAAAAACAGGCACACTTGAGTCAAAAACAATGTCATACAGTTCCACTTATTTCCAGTTTGAATAGGATTCCATACGCTTTGGTCAAAATTCTCTTCTGAATGCCTTCATCATAATAATATTCAGAAAATCTACAGATAAAAATGTATGATGGACACACCAATAGAAATTTCATTAATAGTGAGTTACCTGAAGTTAAATCCTTCTGCCAACTTAGTGTTTGGATCATCATACCTACAATTAAATACAATTTATTTGGTAAGCAACTTGCTTTAATCACTGGCAAAATTTGCTTTTAAAAAGTCCAGTATAAGATTTTAGAGCCTGTTGCTATATTGTTACTAGGTGTACTAACTTGGTAAGTGTACAGTGCTTCCAGCTTAAAGAGTGGATTTTTTAGCTTTTTGGTTAAGGTTGCTAATTCTGCTATAATTTCTCAAGTATGTGTAATAGAAAGCTAAAAATTTGTATTATTATACATTAATGTCATTAACATACAGACAAAACAATTGTGTGGGTTTGTGGTTATTTTTGTGGTATAGGTGATGGAACTGGGAGCTTCAAGACAGTGAATTTGGAACTGTTTAAGCTGAAAAAAGAGAAATTATTTGTCCTTATCTCTATAACTTGGTATACTGATACTTTAATACCTGAAGTTTCATATGAGCCTAATTTTGTGAGCACACGAAATTTGAATCTTGAAATATTTTAAATTTTAAGAAAAAGTGTTTAAGCCAGGATTTTTGAATTTATTGAGTTATATCTCTAAAAATTTGACACATGATGTAAAATTGCCTTAAAATTATTATGTATAACTTTGGTAGCTATACCTTGAAAATTAAGTGAGTTGTGGCTGTTTTTCACCAAAATATTTTTACACACGGTAAGGGTCATCAAATGATGACGTTTAGAGCGGGTTGTGGGCCTTTAGTACACATAAACGCGACGTCACAAAACAGCGCATGCGTATTTTTGTCATAAAAGTACGAGGGCGCCAGTTTACGGCTAATTGTTGCACGGGTATGGCTGATTTAGCTACGGTTGTATCTCAGGCCCGTGGGATCAAGTTTTACGGCTCTACTGCCTATCACGGCCAGCGTTTTAGCTGCCGTCTGGAGCTGCACAACCCGTAAGACTCCAACTGCATCGCCCTGATGTTGTCAGAATACCGCCTTGGGAGTATTAAACTCCTTCAGCTTTTCTTCAGCTCTTGAAAAAGAGGGCATCTTAGACAGGCTTGGCTCCAAGTTAGTAATACCAGCCAACAATTCTGACTGATTTCGACTTCGCTTGCTGCTAGTAGAACGATGAGAATCCATACAGCCGCTTGCAGTTGTGGAAAGTCCCGTCTTATAACCGTTCGACCTTAGCTCGTTAACTAGCTACGTTTAATGACGAACTACCGCAAAATCTTGACGTCAACAAAAATGGCGTAAAATGTATTAGAGTGAATGAGAAAAGTGCTGTTCTCCATTTTCCATTCTCTAAACTGGCAGTTTTACTATTGCAAACATTATTGGGATGATGAAGAAAAGGTATGTGTATGTTAAATGACTGTATGAGGGTCTATACAGTAGTTTCAAAAATTCCACTCTTTAAGTTGGAAGCACTGTACACTATTTTTTGCCTTTAGCCATTTCTGCGAAAATGCTGATAAACAAAGTTGCTAGTGGAAACTGGGCATGCGTAAACGGATCTAAAATAGTTAGAGCATGCGCGCTTAGGTACTGGTGGATTTAGTGCACTAAATCCACCAGTACCTAAGCGCTTATGCTCTAACTATTACATATAATTTCTAAAAACTAGCAGTGTAATGAAAGTTGAATTGGACCGTTAGTAATGTGTAACAGCATGAATAGGGAGACTAAAGTGTTGGCTAGTACTTGATGTTGTGTATCTTTGCCAACTGATGAGGGGAAAAGATCAGCAACAAGAAAACAGTGGTGCCACTAAAAGTATTCGCTGCATGAGTCATGAATTTACCTCTTTGCTACATATTTCGGGTTACATCGATTCAAGTTGAATTCCAAATGGTCACAATCCCAATGAATTTCCAGCCCCACAACTCCTCCCTATAAAACATACGAATTCTAGATATTCATTTCTCAGCATGAGATATATATCCTTAAATATATATAGCCAAAATTTTGTCTGTGCAAACCCCACAATATCTTGGTATTACAACAAGGAAAGTCTGAACTAAGAATGAGTAGCGGTATAGAAATAATAAGTGTTGATTTTGATAACCATTAAACATCCTTAGTTCAACACTTAGTTATGTTGTTCAACATGATTTACCTTTACAGAGATATTAGCAATACTTTGTTGCCATGGTATAGTTCTAGTAGGCTTGATCAGGTTTACTATCTGTTCAAGAGAAAATATTGGGCAGTAGGGGTCAGAGGTCTCATTGAACGCACACGTCTGAAAATACTTCTTGTTTACTGTTTCTCTAATATTTCTCCTATTAAAGCAATTGTCATTTAAATATAGCCACAGAGTGAGGAGTATAACTTACTTTCTCAAACCTTTCTGGATTGTAGGAAACTCGATGACATTCTTGACGAGGACTGTAAATTTTGAAATATCTATTTTTGGTCCAGAGTTGCTACAAGAATATATACAATAAATCAATTGTTTCTACTATCAATTGTGAGTGCACATGAAGGGCCTTGCTCATTTAGCACTGTTACAAGTTACAAATGGTGAGGATTCTAGTATAGCTATATTTCATGCAATAATAAGGTTTTACTAATTTCATTCACATTGTCCAAAAAAACAAACAAACAATAACAACACACAACAACTATAGAGTGGGTTACACTTCCAGTACACAGTGGTAGCAGTATACTTCAGATACTATATATATATAACATGGTTTGAGAATACAGCCATATTTAATTCCTGCATGTGGTTCATCTAAAGCAAATGGAACCAACCACAACAAGACTTTCACGTTTACAATAGCAATACTCACTAGTCACTATTTTGAGGACCACATAAGATGTTAGAATACACAATAAAATAATATATATATTGTCACATTTTAAATTGAAAAGATATTACATAGTAATAAAAGAAACAATCGAACAAACAATTTCTCAGATAGTTTTAACTGACAATGCCCTTCAGCTACTATATTATCCAATCTTAATTGCAACAGATTGAAAGTGTCCTTAAATATATAAATTTGTTTTAAAATACACTGTACAACTTCAATAAAAACATGCTTTGTATTTTAGGTGCCACAAGGAGACTGGTATACTATCCAAAATTTTAGAGCCTTGTTATATATGGCTGTTTACCATTTTCACATTATTCCCATGGGTTACAAAAGTTATCGTTTATAAACCATTAACCCTTTCACTTCTGCTTGTAACTGCCATATGGAGATTATAAAGTAACACCTCGCAAATAGTTGTTTAATCTTATTTGTACTCCCCCACTCAAATGCTATAGCCTCTAGAAGTTAGCTCAATAATTATTTAAACGAATCTTGAAATTTTTAAAGCAATATCTCTAAAGTTACTGCAGAAACTTTTAGTAAGCGTTTGGGGTTGGACGTTGGAGTTTGGCTTATCCTGGTGGTCAATTGATCAGTATAGAAAAGCAACTTATGTAATTATTAGAGACCAGAGTGGAGAGATATTTGTGTCTACTGAGGCCAATCAGTAATGGACTTAGAGTTGCTTTGTGAAGAAGAAATCCAGCCATTTGATTAAAGCTTTAGCAGAATAGGCTAGTTGATTTGCATAAGATAAAGAAGTTATATAATATATAACTTTATAACTACTAAATTCTGAATAATCCAGTACAAGATATTTAAGTTTATTTTGCAATATCCTCTGACAATTCAGTGGTAAAAGGGTTAACATCGGATCACACTCATACAAGCTTGTACACTTACGTAACGTCGTCATCTTCTAGCTCAACAGGACACCATGCTTGAATTTCACACTGCTTGGAGCCACCAGAGGGATCACGTGGATTAGCTACACACCTTCCAGTGGCTGGCCCGTTACCAGCCTCAAACACCTTACCACGAGTGCAGTCAGCATCAGTAGAGCAGCCGGAATTGTACACATGAGGAGACTGCAAACCATAACACATGTGCTAGTGATATAATAATATGAGTGTAGTCTGAAGAACTTGATTATTATGATGGGACTCGACGAATCTGCTAAGCGGATTTCCGCTTTGACGAGCACGAGGGTCCCAATCACCCGGTTCAGGAATATTTTTCGATAGAACGTATCGAAGATTCCTGGAAGCCTTGGATGGGAAATATCGGGGCCCAAATTGGTTGTGATATTTGGTAAAGGGTTTCTTAAACGAATACACGTGGGATACGGTGTATAGTCTTATCACAGCATATATAAGCAGCATGAAGAGATATTTTGCATTATCAAAACATATCTACTTTATTCTTGTGGGGTTAAAGAAGTACATGTAACCAACATTTAGATTCAGTACTTTAATCTGGCTTGCCAACCCTTTCCTTCCTTCAGGTGGATAACAGATATGGAATCTACTTCCCCTCAGAAAAGAAAAAGCATATTGTGAGAGAGATGGCTGATACAATCAGAACATGCTTTGAGTCGATGGTAGCAGCCTACTGCAATCCCAATTAGTGAAATAGACTAAGATTTCGTCCAACAATACACTATATTACTAGTGGTGTGCTTGAGCACAAATGGCGAGCGAGCCTTAAACTACACTATTGTTATTCAAACTACTAAAATAAAGTCGAGTTGTTAAATTACGCATATACGGTAAAGGGGTTTCATTGCCATAGTAACCACTCCCCTCAACTGTTTGAATTGAAAAAGAAGCAACAAAATCAAGTCACGTTATTTAAAATTTTCTTTGTGATATTCTTAATAGTAGTTGTAACGCACAATACTTTCACACAACTGAACATACCTACGCAACACTTACCTTCGTGGTTCGTCTAGTGGACAATGAATTGTCAAGTAAATGCTGTTGAGTAGTGCTTATAAACTGTGACAAATAGTGTACTAGTGGTGTGCTTGAGCACAAATGGCGAGCGAGCCCTAAAGACATACTATTTTTATATGAATTCTAACACTAAGCTACTGATAAGGTCCAGTTTTTAATTTAGCATACAGGGTAAAGGGATTCAGTGCCATAGTAACAACTCTCTGAAACTGCTTGAATTGAAGGAAAAAACAACAACAAAAAAATACACGTTATTTAAAAGTTTTTTTGTGATATTCTTTAGCTAAGTAGTGGTTGTAACACACAATGCTTTGACACAACTGGACATGCACCTACACAGACTTACCTTTGCAGTAGTCTAGTGGACAATGTATTTTCAAGTAAATACTGTTGCGCACGGCTTATAACCATGACAAAGAGCGCATTGACTTACCACCGCCACTAACTCGAATAGAAATGGAAGTCCCTTTAGTTTTCAAGTTTTAACTGCACCCGCAAAAGAATTCAAAACGGTAAACAATTCAATTTCTAGGGTGATACGGGTACTGATCGATAAACCAGAGGATTCTGTTCGTGCAATTTGGGACGGGGTCGACCACATAACTAACACAAAAACGCGAGGGTCAAAGTACAAAATGACATACGTACGTCCAAACATATATACAAATAAATAAATAAACAAACATCCCCGATTTTTTCATTTTTACCCCTGTAAGTGTCTCGCTCGCTACGCTCGCTCGCCAATTAACTTACCACCGCCACTAACTCGAATAGAAATGGAGCTCCCATACGTTTTTGAGTTTTAACTGCACCCGCAAAACAATTCAAAGCCGTAAACAATTCAATTTCTAATGTGATACGGGTAATAGTCGCTAAACCAGAGGATTCTGTTTAGTGAAGTTTGGGACGGGGTCGAACGCCGAGCGAACACAAAAATACGAGGGTCAAAGTACAAAATGACATACATACGTCCAAACATATATATAAATAAATAAATAAATAAACAAACATCCCCGATTTTCAATTGTATTACCCCTGTAAGTGTCTCGCTCGCTACGCTCGCTCGCCGACTACTAATTTATAATAATTAATAAATCACTATAATTGGCAAGTGAGAATAGCTAGCGAAACTTTATTAGAAGTGAATAATTGAAAATTGAGGGGGTTATCTGCAGAAATATATAGTGTTAGGCTTGAAAATATTCTCTTTTTCAAGTAATAAGAAGTAGCAGTGGGTGGCTGATAAGACAGAGAAGACCCTTTTTCCACAAAAAATTTACACTGATTTATATGACAACGCATGAATTGAATTACGCCATAACTTTAAGTACTTATTGCACAATTCAGCTGTAGAATGTGGGGAGATATTTCATAAGTATGAGTAAGTATTTTGACGAGCCAAAGGGGAGTGAAAATACAAGCGCAAGAGTGAAATGTCACTCCCATATTGTACAATGTAAAAATTTGCTTATTACTACATTGGAAACTTTTCCACCAACATTTAGAACTTTGCCATACATCTACACACTGGCACGTTGGAGCGTTCAATATGTAGTGTTCAAAATAGGAAAATATTGAATGCTCGCATGATGCAGAAATACACAAGGAAAATATCCAATGTATAATAAATAAACTATAATAATAATTGCACGAATGGTCTCTAAAATGTGCACAAGTCCCTTCAGAAAAGAGCTTTTCAGGCTTCATACCATAACATAAAAAAAAAAACTGATTGGATTTGGTATTTGAGAGCTTTGTTGCCTGATACGTCACTTAGTTGTATGGGAATAACCATTATTATTATTATCTATATAGATGGCGATGATAGTGTGTATACATGAATAATTCATGAGCTGAGATGAGTTAGGAAAACACCATCACATTCAGTAGAAGGCAATTAAGGAAACAATGACTATTGTAGCTAAAATATGGTGAAATTGGCGAGAAAGTTTCAAAAGGGAAGGCAAAAGTTTCACATACTTTGAGTCCACAATCATGATATAAGGACAGAGAGACTGAGAAGCAGAGATAGACAAAGGAGGGAAACGGAATCCATGACTCAAGAAGAAAGTAGTTAAGAGAGGAATAAAAAAAGCTGAGACAGTTCAGGAAGAAAGAGAGCAGGAGAAACCAAGTGGTAGAGAAATCGCTAACGGATAAAGATCTGGTTTACCGATCAGTACCCGTATCACCCTAGAAATTGAATTGTTACCGTTTTGAATTCTTTTGCGGGTGCAGTATAAGCGGTGCGCAACAGTATTTACTTGAAAATACATTGTCCACTAGACTACTGCGAAGGTAAGTCTGTGTAGGTGCATGTCCAGTTGTGTCAAAGCATTGTGTGTTGCAACCACTACTTAGCTAAAGAATATCACAAAGAAAACTTTTAAATAACGTGTATTGTTTTGTTGTTGTTTTTTTCCCTTCGAAGCAGTTGCAGAGAGTTGTTACTAAGGCACTAAAATCCCTTTACCCTGTATGCGAAATTTAAAAACTGGACCTTATTTTCAGTAGCTTCAGTGTTAGAAGTCATTATTCATATAAAAATAGTATAGTCTTTAGGCTCGCTCGCCATTTGTGCTCAAACACATCACTAGTTAACCTATTGTATACTATTGTTTTGTTATTTTCCTAGCACTGTTCCTAAGTTAACACATCAGAAGCCACTGTGTGGCGGGGTACTTGCTAGATACTATTACTACAACTACTATTATTTTATTTTTATTATGGTGAAACAACCACACAATTTATCATGAGACTGGAATTCGCTGCTTTGTGCTAATAAGTCTTAACTTTCTAGCAGGACAGTAGAATTGCGGTGACAGAAAGATAATTGAGAAGCCTAACCAAAACTGACATCCCATACAAGACTAATTAAATTATTAGATATTAGAAACAGACAAAATATATCCTTGCCACATCTGAAAACGCATACAAGTTACTAAGTATAATGAAGTAGCAAGAACGTGTGTTATCATTTCACATTATGCCATAAGGGAAACATGGCATGCTGTCTCTATCATACCCACATATTCAAACCACTAACATTACTATTGTTTTGGTCTTGCTATGGCATCCTGAAATTCTAGTCTGCTGAACAAGTATACTGTAGGCTAGAACTATGCATACCAAGTTTAGCCACTAGTGCATTGTTACATATCTACTAGTCACTAGTGCATTGTTACATATCTACCAGTCACTAGTGCATTGTTACATATCTACCAGTCACTAGTGCATTGTTACATATCTACCAGACACTAGTGCATTGTTACATATCTACTAGTCACTAGTGCATTGTTACATATCTACTAGTCACTAGTGCATTGTTACATATCTACTAGTCACTAGTGCATTGTTACATATCTACCAGTCACTAGTGCATTGTTACATATCTACCAGTCACTAGTGCATTGTTACATATCTACTAGTCACTAGTGCATTGTTACATATCTACCAGTCACTAGTCACATAGTTACATTGTTACATATCTACTAGTCACTAGTGCATTGTTACATATCTACCAGTCACTAGTGCATTGTTACATATCTACTAGTCACTAGTGCATTGTTACATATCTATTAGTCACTAGTGCATTGTTACATATCTACCAGTCACTAGTGCATTGTTACATAACTACCAGTCACTAGTGCATTGTTACATATCTACTAGTCACTATAGTGCATTGTTAAATATCTACTAGTCCCTAATGCATTGTTACATATCTACTAATCACTTGTGCATTGTTACATATCTACCAGTCACGGCAGGTACTAGAGAAGCGTACCGAGGTTACCGGCGGATAAATGAGTGGAAGGAGTCAAGACCCGGAAGGGGAAGCATGCAGGAGCCCACACCCGCGCGCGCGGGCGGGTAAACTGGCGCATGTCAAGGTAAACATGCAGCGGGGAAAAAGGCGGACAAATCCAGCCAATAAGACTAAGGGTCGACTAGAGTAGTGCATCCAGTTTAACAAAAGGATGGAAGAGGCCAGGCCAAAGGATAAGAAAGCGGCGAAGAGCCTGGCCAGGGCTGCCGGGGAGTCTGGCGGCAAGGAGAAACTAGTTGAATCTTATCATGCTCTGGGTGAGATACTACCACCGCCATTGAAGAGGAGGAAGGAGGCGGAGGCTAGTATTAGTGGACTCGGGAGCGAAGAAGAGGCGCCCTCCCGAGGGAGGTATACTCTGGAGGAGAGGTTAGATTTTCTGACGGAGGCCGTCTTCGACATCAGAAGGAGGATGGATGTCGAGACAAAAGAGAGAGCTGTGGAGGATGATGCCCCCAGCAAGGGTACGTAGGGTTGGTGTATACCCAGTGTAAAAGGGGTGACAGTATGTCAGGGACGTGGTAGATACTGGAGGCTAGGACAAACGTTCCTGATGCTCACTTCCGTTCCTCAGTAGTGGGACGTGACACCCCTGAGCTCAGTGGGCTTTGTAGAAGCGTACCAGTGGGAGGGTGTGCATATGTGAGTGGTATAGATGATCTCAGGGGAGCCAGAAGTAAAGCTCCATGTGTGAGTTATTGGTGGGCCTCAAAAAAAAAGAAAGTAGGAGGGATGGGTAGGCTAGTTCGAGGGGGGGGGGGGGGGGGGGTGGAGGGGACAAGAGAGAGGGAGGAGGGTAGAAGTGAGGCCAACCAGGACGGCATGCCAAAAGGGCATGAGGGTCCGCAAGGACAGTGGTAAGAGTATGGCCTGGGTGTAGGTGTCTACTAGAGCAAAGGAAGGGTGTGACCGAGGCAGAGTGAAGCCGAGGATCCACATTTAGGGCTCGCGTAGGTAGCACCTGATGGCCAAAGGTACCATGAGTACGGGGACACAGGGGAGGCAGCCGGGCGTAAGCGACCTGTAGGCTGCCTCCGAAGTAAGTGTCAGTAAGTACAGGTGTCACCGGAGTGAGTGTGACAGGTGGTTGGCCCCCCCCCCCCCCCCCCCCCACAGGAGCCGTAGGGTGGACCTGAGAGTCAGGCAAATAACGGCTGGGAAAAGAAAGGGCACTGTGTCAGCGCAGGTGGAATGACTCATATCAGTCCAATGGTGAACCCAGATGAAGCAGGGTTAGGAGTGACTGAGTGTCAGGTGTGGGCACGGTATTAGTACAAAAAGAGGAAGACACATTGATTAAGATCAGTTGTAATGTGGGGCACAAAGGGTGGACGGTCAGTGGTATGATCAGTGTCACGTTTTGGTGGTGTGCCTGCAGATGAAGTCGCCTCTCTGGCTGAGAAGGCGAGAAAAGGGGGTGCTCTGTCTGCGCCAGTAATGGAGGGCGAAGACCAGAGTGCGGAGTTCTTGAAGAAGTTACTAAAGAGCTCGCGAGGTGGTGAGAAGGAGGACGGGCCAGGGCACGAAGTAGTGCATCTGGTGGAGAATTTACCTCCGTTACCAAAGAGAACAGTGGACCAGATAGTTAAAGGGTCATTCGTGGAGTTTGCCCTATTCTCCATGTTGGAGGATGGGCCGTGCGAAGGGGAATGGAGGAACAGTCTGGGGGACATTGAGGGTCCCGGCCAGTCTGCCTCAGCAAGAAAGAAGGGAGTAAAAGAGGTGCCAGATGCTGGATGGTGGGGCACCTGTTTTACCTTGTTTCAGGCGGCGTGGGTGAGAGTCACGCCGGAGATGTTTGAGCCTCTGGCTGCATATAGAGAAATTGTGGCAAGGTTGGCCAGGGCCTACCAGTGGAGCCAAGTGGCCAAGTATGACCGGGCCTTCAGAAAGCTGGCTGCCGGAAAGGGAAAAGAAGTTTGGCCGAAAGAGGAAGCCTCCTTGGTGAGGCAGTACCTGAGTGGCCACGAGTTGAAACAAGCTGTGGGAATTGGAGGGCCGGGCCAGAGGAAACCTGACCTGAGAAAGAGAGGCACTTGTTTTAAATTCAACAAGGGCAGTAGTTTGTGCACGTACGGGGCTCAATGCAGATTCCTGCATCGGTGTGCGGAATGTGGAGGAGAGCACCCAGTGATTCAGTGTGCAAAGGAAAAAAGCAAGACGGAGTCCAGATGAACTCCATTATCAGTTGTCATGTCATATTATTGTTTGTTGTTATGTATCTCGTTGGTATGTCGCACGTATGGAGTGTGACATTGTTGTGTTGTTTGTGACAAAGGGGCGAGCCGGCATTGTTATTATTATGAGAATGGAATGTCTCGCCTGTGGGTGAGAGTTCTCATTGTATATGATATGAAAATGTTTATGAATAACCAAACAATGTGAAATGAATATGGTGTTTGGAGTGGGAGCTAACTGACCATGATGGTGATGGTTAGAGGGGGGCTTAAGGGTGGGATAATTAATGGGCAAGCATAGGGGAGCACACACAAGACCCAAGGGAGGGAGACAGGGCACACACGCATGCAATTAAGGGAAGGTGAAAATGGTGGTACAGTGAGCAAGAGCTGACATGGTGTGTGTTATGCTGTTGCAGGGTACCGATTCACCAACCAGCTGGTACAGCTGGAGAAAGTGTCAGAGGGTCCCGATAGCAGAGTGCTGCAAGGGGCGGAGGAGGTGGTGACGCCTTTGAAATGGCAGTCGTGGTGGGACGAGCTGCAGGAGCACCCGGACAGAGTCTGGGTAGAGTACCTAGTCAGAGGCCTGAGAGACGGCTTCAGGATTGGTCACGATCAGTCAAGAGTGACAATGAGGAGGAGGAGAGGCATGTGCTTCGAGGCCTCTCAACATGAAGAAGTAATCGACGACTACCTCAAGAAGGAGGTGGCAGAAAAAAGGGTATGGATATTGAGCCAGAGTGCTCTGGACAAGGAAGTGCAGTGCTCCCCCTTCGGAGTAATCCCCAAGAAAGGGAGACCTGGCAAATGGAGATTGATCGTCAACCTGTCAGCCCTGGACGGGGGTAGTACGAATGACGGCATAGCTAGGGAACTGGCTAGTGTGGCCTATACCTCGGTTGAGGAGGTAGTAAGGAGGGTCATGGAGCTAGGCAGTGGGGCTCTCATGGCCAAAGCAGACGTCAGGGCTGCCTACAGAAATGTGCCAGTGCACCCGAGAGACAGGTGGTTGCTGGGTATGGAATGGAAAGGGGAGACTTATGTCGATGGCACATTGCCGTTTGGGCTTAGATCTGCCCCTCTGCTGTTCACAGCTCTTGGGGATGCTGTCGAGTGGATTGCACAAAAGAGAGGAGCCTCTTGGCTGAGGCATTACATAGACGATTTCGTCATGGTTGGAAGGCCGGGCACGGGGGAGTGTGCTGAGGCAATGGGTGCACTAAAAGAAACGTGCAAGAAGTTGTGTATGCCTCTGGACCCCAACAAGGAGGAGGGCCCAAGTGAGGTGATCACTTTCCTGGGGTTGGAGATAGACTCCATAAACATGGAGGTGAGGCTGCCCCAGGTCAAACTGGGCGAGTTGAAGGCTACGCTCAAGAAATGGAGAGGAATGAAGAGTTGCAGGCGGAGGGACTTGGAGTCTATTGTGGGGTCCCTCAATCACGCCTGCAAAGCAGTCAGACCAGGAAGGGCCTTCAAAAGAAGGCTGCAGGACCTGCTTGTTACGGTCGACAGAGACGGCAGGAGGGTCAGGCTAAACCGTGAGGCCAGAGCTGATATCGAGTGGTGGCACCAGTTCGGCCTCAGTTGGAATGGTACATCCTTCATGAAGATGATGGTGGAGCCAACCATCCCCCAAGAGATGATGCTGTCAGATGCATCTGGAGGGTGGGGATGCGGGGCTGTCTGGAAGGGGAGATGGTTCCAGCTGAGTTGGGAAACGGCCTGTGCGGCAAAGGGCTGGACCATCATGCCTAAGGAGCTGCTGCCAATAGTGGTGGCAGCAGCAGTGTGGAGTCGACACTGGCGAGGCAAAGTTGTAAAGGCCAGGTGCGACAACATGGCTGTGGTTGCCACCATCCAGTCGGGGGCATGCAAAGAGAAGTGGGCCATGCACCTGATCAGGTGTCTGGCGTTTATTGAAGCCACCGTACCTATGACAGTTGTAGCCGAGCACATAAAGGGGGTGGATAATGTCGTGGCAGATGCCTTGTCCGGCCCAGATCAGAAAAGGAGCAGCCAGAGTGGAGGCTGTGAAAGGCAGACAGACTCTACAACGCCACCCAGTGAAGTGGGCTCACATGAGGGCGCTGAAGGTGGCATGGAGTCTGGATGGTGACAAGGGAGCCATGCTGTGGGCAGCCGCATGCATGTGCTTTTTTGGGTGCATGAGAGCCGGAGAGGCGTTGGCACCAGACGACGGGACGTTCGACAAGGATGCCCATCTGGGTTAGGAGGATGTCGAACTGGAGGGGTCCAGATCTCCGGGCTGGATCAGAGTCAGGATAAAAGAGTCGAAGACTGACCAGCTCAGGAAAGGAGCCATAGTGACTCTGAGAAGAACTGACAAGGTCATATGTCCAGTGGTAGCCGTCCTGAGGTACATGTCCATCAGGAAGGCGGGGAGTGGACCGTTCTTCAGAACGGAGGCGTCGGCAGGCCTGACGAGGAAGAGCTTCGTGAAGGAAGTAAAGGAGGCCTTGAAAAGACAAGGCATGTCAGGAGATGGCATTTCCGGGCACAGCTTCCGGATAGGAGCAGCTACCACAGCTGCAGAGAACGGTGCCACTCCAGAGGAGTTGAAAGCCCTGGGGCGTTGGAGGAGCAGGGAATACCAGGGCTATGTGAGGACAGCCGATGAAGGTCAGGCAGCGGCGGCAGAGCTCCTCACTAGAGTTAAGAAGGATGAGATGACGGACTAGCTCAGAGCTGTGTAATGTCATGCATGTCCATTGTCTCTGTGCCTTGTGTGTTTTTGGTGTCATATTAGTCATAATGTATGCAATTTATTGTTGATATGTTGGGTAAGCCTGGGTGCCTAGTGTTCAGTGGTAGTGTGGGGAAGGTTGTGTGTGCGTCGGAGCAGTCGGGGCTCTCCGGGGGGGGGGGGGGGGGGGGGGGGGGGGGGGGGGGGGGGGGGGGGGTGGCTGAGTTGGGCTGTTATTGGTGACGAAGCTCATGCGAAGCAGCACGAGTGCGCGGCGCGCTCGTGGGAAACAATTCTTTGACGCGCGTGCCAAGCGTGTCGATCCCAACCAGGGCCTCTGCGGAGGCGTGGCCATGCATCAAATGGCTAAGCCAGTCTTGCGTGTTACTGCAAAACCTCCGGCACACACATCAGCTAGAGTAAAGTGTAACAGTCATTGATAAGTCACTCTCCCCCAGTATATCAGCACGCAGGTTTAACAAGACGCCCGAAGGTAACTGTGATTGTTACATATCTACTAGTCCCTAATACATTGTTACATATCTACTAGTCCCTAATGCATTGTTACATATCTACAAGTCACTAGTGCATTGTTACATATCTACCAGTCACTAGTGCATTGTTACATATCTACTAGTCACTAGTGCATTGTTACATATCTACCAGTCACTAGTGCATTGTTACATATCTACCAGTCACTAGTGCATTGTTACATATCTACTAGTCACTAGTGCATTGTTACATATCTACTAGTCACTTGCATTGTTACATATCTACTAGTCACTAGTGCATTGTTACATATCTACTAGTCACTAGTGCATTGTTACATATCTACTAGTCACTAGTGCATTGTTACATATCTACCAGTCACTAGTGCACTGTTACATATCTACTAGTCACTAGTGCATTGTTACATATCTACTAGTCACTAGTGCATTGTTACATATCTACTAGTCACTAGTGCATTGTTACATATCTACTAGTCACTAGTGCATTGTTACATATCTACTAGTCACTTGCATTGTTACATATCTACTAGTCACTAGTGCATTGTTACATATCTACTAGTCACTTGCATTGTTACATATCTACCAGTCACTAGTGCATTGTTACATATCTACCAGTCACTAGTGCATTGTTACATATCTACTAGTCACTAGTGCATTGTTACATATCTACCAGTCACTAGTGCATTGTTATATATCTACCAGTCACTAGTGCATTGTTACATATCTACCAGTCACTAGTGCATTGTTACATATCTACCAGTCACTAGTGCATTGTTACATATCTACCAGTCACTAGTGCATTGTTACATATCTACCAGTCACTAGTGCATTGTTACATATCTACTAGTCACTAGTGCATTGTTACATATCTACTAGTCCCTAATACATTGTTACATATCTACTAGTCACTAGCGCATTGTTACATATCTACTAGTCACTAGTGCATTGTTACATATCTATTAGTCACTAGTGCATTGTTACATATCTACTAGTCACTAGTGCATTGTTACATATCTACTAGTCACTAGTGCATTGTTACATATCTACTAGTCCCTAATGCATTGTTACATATCTAC